>Ga0123353_10010538_pt1 | contig 12896 bp, 7 predicted proteins | sample TergutLab28metaG_3_FD_92763 | JGI IMG/M metagenome (GOLD analysis project Ga0123353, IMG submission 92763) | Labiotermes labralis P3 segment gut microbial communities from Petit-Saut dam, French Guiana - Lab288 P3 | ecosystem: Host-associated > Arthropoda: Insects > Digestive system > Gut ...
CCACAGTACAAACACCATACCTATGACATGCTGCCACACCACAGTACAAACACCATACCTATGACATGCTGCCACACCACAGTACAAACACCATACCTATGACATGCTGCCACACCACCGCACAACATATAACAACGTGCTTTTTTTTACCGAATATTAATCTAAACATAACTTTAGCTAGGTTCTAATGAAGGTTCCCTGATGATGGACGTGTTTAAAGACCGAAACATGTAGGAGCAAATCGAAGTGATTTTTAATGTAAATATTAAAACTTTGTTAAATTCAACAAATAGTGCATTAATTGATGTATGAACTTTATAGATATCAAGATGCACGCTACAACAATGAAAATTTTATGCCAATAGTTTAACATAAAGGGAATCCGTATTTAAGTGACAGGATGGAAGCAAAATTCAGTATCAATAAAAGCAGTGTAATAAAAGTATCGTAATGGAACTGTGTGTAACAGGAATTAGAATTTATGAGTTCTATTAGGAAAGAACTTGTTTCTCTTAGCTGCGATGCGTAGGTTGGTGTCACGTAACTGAGATGAAAATACAAGGACCTTAAGTTGGATATAAATGAAGGCCGCCTAGCTTCAAAACAATTTTCCACATAAAAAACGATAGGTCTGAGTAATCTCTGTGACAGATATGGAGGTAAAGAAGTGAAGAACTTTAGAATACCTACGTAGATGACCTCTTTCGTTATTACCTCTTCTTTTGGTTCATGACCATCTTGTGGTTTTATGCACTGTACCTCTTCAACATGGTGTGCCATCTGCACACTGCGCAGGTCCGTCCAGGATGCGACAGCCAAACCAAGCCAAACGAAGCAAAGCGATACGCAGGCTAGTACAGTACTTTGAAACCTAAGGACGATTTTTTGCGAATGTTGTTGGAGATCTGTACGTTAATAAGTTATTTACTCTCTGTCTTGTCACTCCTATTTTAATTGGATATTCAGTACAGGTTTTAACATTACAGAACCTACAAATTCCCCTTCGTTTTGATATGTATTTCGCAAACAATAAATGTATAGGAATCTGATGTTTATTGGACGGTGCATCATTGCGATAACTGAAGTATACAAAACCAAATAGAAGCCACTAATTATTTTATTGTATTTCTTATAGGCTCAACATGTTTCGGGCATTACTATGCCCATCATCAGGATCTCGCGACTATGTTGTTGATTACCACATTGGTCGTTCCGTTTTTGGTTTGCTCTATGTTGGAGTAGTGTCCGGGCTGCAGGCTAAAGCCTGCAGCCCGGACACTACTCCAGCCTAACCGCACCTAACCTCCAACATACAGCAAACGAAGAACTAAACGACCAATGTGGTAATAAACAACATAGTCGCGAGCTCCTGATGGTGGGCATAGTAATGCCCGAAACATGTTGAGCCTATAAGAAGTACAATAAAATAATAAGTGGCATCTAGTTGGTTTTTTATTCTTCAGAAATGCATAGGAGTTCTCATTCTTTAAAACTCAAAATTACCTACGTAAATGTCAAACTTCCCATAATAGTAGGTAGTTGGTTACGTCAGTGCAATTTAACATCAGGAATTTTCTCGGCACATTTCTCCGGTACACTTTGTATATTCGTGGGTATCGGAGCATGTAAATTTCATGCAAGCAATTTAAGAGTTTAATGGCCCTGGCATAGTGCTTTATTTTTGTTACGGGTAAAAGTATGTGGGTTAATAAATGGAACACTAATGTCTTAGACATCCGTGGCACCAGTGTCGTGTAGCGTTAGCAGATCGAATTTGGTTATTTGTCGTTCTGTAGACTGAAATTTTAAGGTTTTTAAGATTTTTGTAACCTGCAGGATACTTTCTTCTTCAGTTATATTTTCCGTGTAAAGTGTTGCATAAATTTAAAAAAATCCAATAGACCAACAAGAAATTCCTGCAGTGTAAAGTGTATAATAAAACTTTCCTGTCTGCTGTTAGGAAACATACGGCGTGTTTTTCGCACGGCCCGTGTTTGAGTGCTTCTTGATGCAGCGTCTCCAGCTCGTCGTTAAAAGGGATATTGTTACTTTGTATGCCAATATTAAGACGTTGTTTCCAGTTGATAAAACGTGAGCACTTTTCTGAACTTTGTTTTAATGGAAAGTATAATTAATGACTTGCCGAGTAGGTACTTTTGTTGCAGATGAGCTTTCTCGGTCACGCGGATTTAATTTGTAATGGTCTTTTTGAAAGTTATTTACTGAAAAGCTAAATGGGTTTTAAACATTTTCTTTCTTCAGTTGATGATGAGTCAGTAAGAGATTCACGCTTTGATATTTTAGATTCTCTTTTTGTTATTTTGTTCAGAAATCAAAACAAAGATGCACGTGGAGTGAAATATTTATCTTTGTGTTATAGTTATTCCCTGTTGAATTAAATTTTGGATGATGTAAGATGTTTCTCTTTTTTGGTCCATTTGTATGTACGCTGAATCAAAAGAATACCCGCGATACATAATGTTAGGCAATTACATCTACTGTAAATATATTTCCTTTTAGTTTTGCTAAAACATATAACTCTGAGATATAACAGAAGAAATATTTACTTTAGTGGTAGAATGTGGTCCTTCGATATTTATGTTTGTCAGAATTCTAAAGTGTGTTTTTAATTGAAATGTTACCCAGTAATTTGTCAGTACCAACAGGTTGGACTGAAGCCTGTTTGCGTTATAGGCCCTAAACTATAAGGTAATGCAATCTTAAACTGCAGTAAGCTAATTCTTAGCATTTGTTTCAGGAATTTACTTTATGATAATTTCACAAACAAGGAGATCGAATTTCGTAATTTCCACATGTCTGGATGTTCGAGAAAAGAAACAGCGTCCCTAATTTACAATTTTAACATTAGATATTTCATATCCGAAAAATCATACAAAAATATATTTTTCTTTTCAAACACGCTGGACTGGATCATTCTTATATTAGTGAAACTTACTAAATAGGACAAAAACAAGGAAGAGGTGTACAAAAATATATTTTGTAACATTTGTACGTTTAAATACATTACCCAAATAATTTGAAAGTATCAGGCTTGGGCCAAATTCGTAATTAAAAATAAAACTTCGTTCAGTGCGTAACTGCGGGGAAGAGAATACAGAAATGCACTTACATTTTACTCTCTTTCTGTGTTCAGTTTTTGTACGTTGCGCGTTCCTCATAGTTTTTCCCTTTCCACCGCTGTCTCTAGAGCGCACTGTTGCACGGCTTGTGATGTTGCAGATGTGTCAATAATAAGGACTCTGGATATCGATATTGCAGCCAGTGAAGTAGAGAAAAAATAATAGCGAATGGATATTTAGTCTTGTAGTGGAATATGAAACGAGAGATGGTGAGAAAACTGTATGTGAGGTTAATGTTTGCACATGAATGAAGAAATAGCACATAATTTAATAAGCTGTACAAGGCTCACAGAGTCAAGAAGCAAGTTTCTATTCGAATTAAAATACAAGTGGATAAACCAGCAGCTAAAAAACGGTGCAAGGTTTAGAGGAGATGAGGGACGAGGCATTATAAGTACAAATACTTTATGTATAGAATTATTTAGACGAAGTTAGGCCATTTCAAAACATAATAAAGGTAAAGTTTTTCATTAGTAGCAAATTTAGTGAATGTGCAAAGGCTAGAACCTGATGTTAGCAGTCACATCCAACGAAATGTACTTAAAAATCAACAAATAATTTTGAATTTGAAATTTAAATTTTAATGTTACAGAAATATAAAAGGTTTGCGAAGCTGCTGGGTATTGTCACGGATTTAAGCTCTGGGTTATTAGACGAGAGATGCTGAGTTGTAAGGTGAAATATATTGTTAAATATATTGGCCATTAAATAACTTCCAGTGCTCCTCCCAAAAAAAGAAGCCCAGAATTTACTGATTGGGACTACAAGCGCTGCGGTTTGCAAGAAATATGTCAGCGTAATAGTGTGTCCGTTTGTGTGTGAGATTAAAGTTTCTGAGGGTGGCGATTATAAAGGTTAGAGTTCTGGTATCCGTTCTGGAAGCAATTTGCCAGTGTTGAGGAGTGAGTACTGCCTCCATCGTTAAGGGGGCAGAGTTAGACGTGCAATGTATATAGAGTGTATACAAATTTTTACAACTTTCAAACCTCGGTGGGGGCAATCTTTACCGGACCCATCCAAACCGACCCGGTGGTCCAAACGTTTTCCTGAGCAGTGGGTAGTAGGTCAAGTTCCCGCGAGTAAACCGCCCGGACCGTGGCGTTGACAGCCTACCCACTTCTAACGCTGAGGTTGACTGAGGGTAGAAATACAAACCTACCTGCTTGCAGTGCAACTTTGGCATGTTATGGGGCAGTCTTTACCTTCGTCCATGTGTTTTACATTATGAAGGTTCTAATGGTAACAAAAAAAGTACATAAGTAAAATATCTAAAAGCCAAAACCAGTTGCCGTGCGGTCTAAGTCATGGGTCTGAGCCCGCTTGCTTGATGGAAGTGAAAGTTCGAATCTTGCCGGGGACATGGATGTATGTCTGTTGTGAGTGTTGTGTGTGGTGAGGTAGAGGTCTCTGCGACGGTATGATCACTCGTCTAGAGCAGTCCTACCGAGTGTGGTGTGCTTGAGTGTGATCGTGAAGCGGCTGTCATGAATACAAACATATCTTACATTTAAATTCCTACTTACACTTGCACAATTCCTTTTCCAGTGTAAAATACCACATAGTGTGACGTCACATCGGATCTTCCACACTGGTTATTAATACAAGTTACAATTCGAATGTAATATCTACTGGAAGGGAAATGTCCTTGTTTTGAATTCCCTAAAATTTTCTTTAAAATATGTTCATTCATTCATTCATTCATTCATTCGTGGTCTGCCTTGTAACGCGTCCATATACTTTTCCAAAGTGAGTTCTTCATAACAGTGCGATATAGTTCTTCCTGTTTCAAGTTCAAGTATATTCTCATTTCCTTAAGGTCATCCAGTAGCTGCCTACTTCTTCCTCATTTTCAGTTCCTTTATTTTTTTCAATAGCGCTGTATAGAAGGCAGTTCCTTTTCGAGATGTGACCAATCCACTTAACCTTCCCTCTTGCTGTACATTAGGTATTCATTTCCTTCTTTATTCAACTTAATACTGCTTCACATTACACACGTTCTTTCCAACCGATCTTCTCCATCCCTCCAGCAAAATGTTAAAAAAATAGTGCTTGAAATATTAAATATTTTATTTCCTTCAGAGTCTCTGAATATTCTCTTGGGAACAATTATAACTGTAAATTGAGACTTCATCGCAAACACAAAACTAAATAGAAACTCTTGACAAAAATCCATATAAGTTGTCAAAAGGATTAGGGCCGTAGACGAAGGTTTAAAGTTAATTGCATTGACCACAACCTGGAAAATCCCGTAACATGACCTGTATGTGATGAGAGGATTCTTCTCTCTTGCCGCAGAGGGTCGAGGATTTTAATTACGCTGCTTTGCGTTTGCATTTAGAAGGACTAATCTTCTGTGAAGAGATTCGTAAACGATTTTTCCTACGGGGTGATATCCTGGCTATCCATAATACCTGGAAACTACAGGAATGCTTTTTATTTTCCCTATGGTACCTGTACGAGGTGTGGGTCGGGTAGCTCAGTCGGTATAGCGACTGACTACGGGCTGGACGGTCCGGGATCGAATCCCGATGGGTACGAGATTTTCCGCCCGTCCAGATGGGCCCTGGGGCCCATCCAGCCTCCTGTAAAATGGGTACCGGGTCTTTCCCGGGGATAAAGTGCGGTCGGGGCGTGCTGCTGACCACTCACCCCCTTCTAGTGCTGCGGTCATGGAAGAGTAGAGCTATACCTCTACCCACCCTCTGGGCCACACCGGGCCTGTAACGGGATCACTTTACCGTTACCTTTTATCTGTACGAGGTACGGACACTTCTAAAATTTAATGGAATTTCTTACGTAAAAGGCGGGCTTGTTGCTGTACTAAATGCCCATCTTCTCCTGCTCTCTTAGCCCAAGAAATATGTGAATTATCGAATAGATGCTTCGGGAGGAATTATGCAGAGGCTACGGTGGACTATGTAGGGGTATTCTGTAATGTTCGCATACAGGTGCTGAGAGAGTAACTTAATTTTGCTTGTCCCTTAGAAAACATTTGATATGGATGTAATACTTTCACTTTGTTCATTCCATGCAGTGGAATACACTTCCATGTGAGTGTATATGGTGTGCAACTGCCGTGTCTATGTAGATTACTGTCGTATGGTACGTGACACCGTGTGGTATGGCAGAAAAATACTCTCATTTTTTAAGTACCTCTCTACCAAACCAGACTGTGCGGCATTACCTTTACAATCCATGAGTGTTTACCTGTCCCCTCGGCATGGTGCTTCCTCAGGGTGCGGATGTAGGGACGGCCTCCAGTTTGTCGGTAACTGCGAATATATTGAATGAGTAGTCGTGGACAGCTGACAAGGAGTGGTCCTTGGGGCCGGGCAAGGTGATGACAACTCCTAACCTTAGATATTACGAAACATTTCACAAGGCCTCGGACTTGGAATGATCATTTGGTACATGGATTTATCCGGCTCAGAATAGCGACAGGTGACGGGCACTTGTGAATGCGGTAAAGAACCTTCGGGTTCCATAAAATATGGGCAATTGATTGACTAGTTAGGGAACTCTTGGCTTCTCAGAAAGGACTTTGCTACACGCAATTAATTATGCCTTTACAATTCGAAACAACACAGTTTACTATACTGCTGCCTGGTTGGATATGACGCCAAGTGTCGTGAAAAAGGTGTGCTCTCTCACCTTGATGAAGGAAATAACAGGGTTCTCCAAAATGTCGGTGCACTTATACCATACTACACAGTGTCACATCCAGAAGACTGCCTTCTTCATAGTCAGGGCTCTGAGAACTCAAATCTCATAGAACTTCTGTCTCCGTTGGTCAGGTGGAACTCAATTTTGGTATTTATGGGGACAGAACTTGTTTTATCATTTCATTAGTTTTATGTGCCTTTGCATTAGCAGCCCTCTAATTATCTGTCACTGATGTGAGTCTGACTCGCTGGATGCTGACACAAATCGACTGCGATGGCAGTGGGGGACACGAGAACAGAGTGTCAGTCTAGTGTGTAATGCAGACACCTCGTTATAACGGAGATGGCGTTTAAGATCGAGTCAAACCAAGTGACAATTTACTTGATGAAACTGGGATTATATTTCAGAATGCTTGACTACAACAGATTATTTACACCTTCGACATGCTGGCATGTGCTGATATCTTCAATGTAAAGTAGTCGAAGGAGAGTGTGTTTTGACCGCTTGACCCCGAAAATAAAAAAAAATTATCCTTTGACGTTACGGAACTACCACCAAAGTCACGGCCCTGTGGACCGCTGTGAGAAGGTCAAGTCCCTTATTGAACGCTGGTTTTACTTTTTTCTCTCTTTCTTGGCGAGTACCGAATGAAATGATCTAAGCTTACAGGCTGCAGTCTACCGAAATTAGTTAGAGCATTATTTGTAGTCGGATGGAGGCCTTTGAAAACAACTACAACAGGTTTATGAACACAGCCATATATTGAGATGATGATGATGATGATATGGACAAACACTGTTTAATCTTGATTTTACGGATGTGAAATGTATTTGTATTAATTTGTATTTGTATTAATGAACATAAAAGCGGAATATTTAAAACTTGTCCTTATCGTAGCTTCACGTAGCCAGTCACTGTTATAGTCACGGTTGAGTAAGCCAAGTAGAAGGAATTATCGAAAGCTGCCAATCGTTTTGAAGCTGTTGCCTCAGTCTTAGCCGTTGTAAGATATTTCCAGGTACTAGTTCCTGGCTTGTCTAGGAACTATTCAAAGAAATTTTAATTTCGCAATATTGAGCAAGGGTCTCAATGCATGTGAGGCGATTACTGAAAGGGTTTGTTGTGGAAAACATAGCTAAAGATATTAATTGTAAATTCGCAGTATTGAGCAAGAGTCTCAATGCATATGAGGGGTTTACTGAAAGGGTTTGTTGTGGAAAACATAGCTAAAGATATGAACTGTAATTTTTTGTTTTGTTGACCGTGCATGTCTGTATAATCTTGTAAATAAAACCAACTTGGTGCACAATTTATTCTTAGTATATTTATCAATCTGTACATGCTTCAGGCAACAACGTGCCCATCATCAGGAGAGACAACTGTGTTTGTGCAGCACTTGGTACTTGTTATTCTGTTTGGATGACTGTCTGGTATGCAGGGTTGAATGAAACAGCTCTTTCATTTCGCCCTGCATACCAGACAGTCATCCACACAGAATAATAAGTTCCAAGTGTCGCATAAACACAGGTGTTTCTCCTGATGATTAACACATGGTTGCCCGAAACATTTAGGGATTGATAAATATACTAAGAATAAATTGTTCACCAAGTTGGTTTTATTTACAAGATATGAACTGTACATACGCCATCTAATATGTCAACGGGCTTTATCCTGGTCAATTTTGTATTCTTCTGGTATTATGCCATGGAGCAGATGAGGTGAAACGAGATGAAGAAGTGAAATATGGATTAGAAGACGGAGACGAAAATAGCCTCTAGGAACAAAAATAATAAAAGTACAAATAAAATAACGAAATGAAGGAGGTCTGTCTGTCTGTCTCTGGAAATAAAGACTTAAGGATGATGAAAGGAAAAGAATAAAAAAGAGGAAGGGGGAATGGTTCTGAGCGCATTTCTGCTCACGTTCGTAGCTACGAAATTGTGTTGTCTACCAACTGGCGAGTTTCTAGGAAGGAAACTGGAAAAAGTTTCCTCGTGTTCATAGTAGTTAGGCTTTGTACAAAGAGGTTCTCAGCTGCTTCGTTTATTGAATCAGCGTTTTGCTGCTCAACTTGTACCGGCATGTCCGGGTGGCCAGCAGAATGAAAAGATGTTGAGGTCACATAGAAGTGAAGAAGCGGGGAGCCTACTGACAGTGTGTGCTATACATCCACTGATAAAACTTACGTGATGAATATTTACGTGTGTTATAACACCGTTGATACGCACTACATTATTACTAGTCCTCTAAAGACAAATCTAGCCCGAATTACATTTAGAGATTCAGATTGTACCGCGCAGAAAACACGCTCTAACTCTCGGTTATAGAAGACAATTATGTAACTCTGCACAGAAAAATAATCACGGTTTATCCTGGGATCCATAAAAACATATTAACGTGGTCTGTGGGCACTGCGTGGACTTTGTTTTATTATTAGGTTTGTTGGTACGTAGGGTGACCAAAATACACGCGTGCTTTCTTACATTCAAACGCACATACAGACACAAATACATACGTACATACATACATACATACATACATACGCAAACATACATACATACATACATACATGAATACATACATACATACATATATACATACATGCATACATACATACATACACATCCAATCCTGTTTCCTTACATAGATTTTTCCATGCTTCAGACGTATGGTACATAATATCTTAGCCATTTTTAGCTAAGACGAACAAGTAGACACCCCTGAATGGTATCATGTTTTGTGCGTACATAAATGACAAAATATTTGACACGAAGCGCTCTTTATTTTCTCTGTTCATAATTTTTATCTTATAATCTTGTAAATGGACCAGGCACGCTAAAATAACATACTTTTATATGCTGCTTATTGTACGATTGGCCCGATGATGACTTCTATACGAGGTCGAAACTAGTAGCCAGAAAACATATTGGTCGCAAAGCGTGTGTTGTGTGTGACTGGCAATATTAATACATTTTTATCTTGTATTTCGATCAGGTGAATATTCCTTTGATGTACTGCATAAATTAGAAGTGCACTAAATATGTTGTCCTGTTTCATACTGCACATTGTGCTGGCCTAGCAACTCCAGTGCGATAGCCACCGCTTGTTCTCTTAAGGTGGGTCAACACTTGTAACGTTATCGCGTAACTTTACAAGTGTGGACCCACCTTTAACCATCCATATACTGTCAGTTCACACTAAAACTCAAATATGCAATTTCAATTTACCGTAATCAGTACAGAAGTGTTAATAGGTTGAAAGATTTTTGACGCCAATGATTTAGACAAAAGAAACATAAGAGGAAACCTTTGCGTTATTCTAATTTTACATTTCACGTAACTGTCTGGAAACATCAAATAAAAAGACCACAGTCTTTTTTTTTTTAGCGTTTTCAAACGTGGTTTAAGCAAGCAAGTCATTTACTGGCTTATTCCTGTGCATATGAAATTAGGCTTTTGTCACTGCTCAATGCAATGCAATATTACCTCGCTACAATTACGTAGATGAGACCTTCAATTCTGTCGAAAGGATCCTTACAGACAGTATCCATGTATTAATGAATGCTTAAGGTCAGAAAATACGGATATCTTAAAATTTAAACTATATCTTGCCCCCATGAAGTTAATGTTGACTTCTCTGCTTTTATCTTCTGAAGTGTAATTGTTGTAAGTAACGTACTTAAGTCTCGAAACAACTGTGAAAATATATTCTTAATAGGTACAGTATAAGTGTGCCGAGAATAAAACCAGCAAGTACATGTAAGATTTTCGAATTTGTTAGACACGCCGAAAGCCTCCTATGTGTTTCGGCCACCTTTTATGACCATCTTCAAGGAAGTGTTTTACGACGGACATGTTACAAAAAAAATATATATATATATGGAATTATACAGATGTATAAAATGTTTTATATTTATACATTAAGTTGACCGAAACATATGCGAGGTTTTCGGCGTATATAATAAATTCACGTATCTTATATGAACTTGTTGCTTTTATTGTCATATTGAAGCATCAGTGCATGGTCATGAAATATTTACAACATGTATACGTACATGTGTTTTGTGTGTGTGTGTGTGTGTTTGTGTTTGTATTTTAGAACTATGAAAATTTGTTTTTTTCCCTTATTGACTGAAAGCATTTTCCACGTGCAACAGAATTTTTCAACTTTTTGAACATCTAAAACACAAATCGGAATAAATCGACCATCACTTCATAAGTACTGTTTAGAAGCCGACTTTATAAAATATGCCGTGATAGACGGTGGACTTGTTATTTGCATGTGAGATAATAGATTAAATGTAGACATTAGGAGATAAATACAATTGTAGACTTTCTGGAACGCTCTTGACGAAGTAAGATTTCAGGTCGTTTGAACGAGACAAGACTGTACTGTAATTTCATTTGCTAGCTTATAATGCCTGGCAAACACTAATCTTCTCTTCGAATGTGCTGCTGCTTGGAATCAAATGAAATGAAAACTTTTAAAATTCGTTGTTATGTACCACTGAGGCACCTGCATCTATAATAAGGATAAGTTTAATTCTAAGCATATGAAAATAAAAAAAAAGGAAATTAGAATCGATTGAAAGTTAATGGAATTCCTTTCAATTTCATTAATGCAGAGTTAAATGTGTTCAGATTATGTGTAAAAACCCAAGTAACAATTTTTTTCCCCCCAGGCTCGTCTTTAAATAACTTTACACTTTAGACTAGAACCAGACCTTCGGCAATTTCAGATAGACAGCACGTAACTGCAACATGTTGACAGAAAGACAACAGAAATGTCAAGCCGTTGTTACTGCAATATTTTTCTCCTCTTCTTTCCGTTTCTTCAACCAACTTGAATTTGTGCCTAGGAAAAGGGGAACGTTTGAAAATGCTTCAAAATTTGGTGACAGTTTACCAAGATTACCATTGTACGTGACAACAGTGATACAAAATGAGGGATTTTGCGACGCCCACGCGTCTAATTCTGAAGCATCTAGATCTGAATTTAGAAATCTGAAAGTTTTAAAACCTTTAAAAGTAAGTATTTCGAGTGTTCTTTTTTTGTTACTTTTGTACGTTCTCGCTCATCTCGATAAATGCATTCGTTTATCACAAGAAAATGTTTCTGATTGTTGTGGAAAAAGAAGTGTCTGGTTCCACAAATGAGAAAACAAATACATTACACTTTAGGATTGCTAAAAGAGAACAAAATGAAATTCTGAAGTGAAGAAGAAACGTTTCAAATGTTTGAGAAAACTTGACTAAAATGGATTTCTAAAATGTTTTAGCTAAGTTACTTTTCTGTAACGAGATAACAGTGTTAATTTTTTTTGTCGGTGGTTGGCTAACACTGTGTCCCGCATTTATTCTGGTCTTGCTCTCCGCGTACTTACTGAACAAGTGATTCTGAATTGTTATTAAGGGTTGCTAGAATTTAAGTGCCTTACATTTCCTTGAGATTCCGTGTTGTTTACGATCACCATGCGTTAAATCACGAGTCTGCTGTTGATGGGACGCAACTGTCGTCTTTACCCAATGCTAGGGTCTTGGACACGAACCTGAAACTTTATTCGTTTTGTCTAAGTGCATTTTAAATTCACACGGGCACGTTTCATCAAATTAGTCTTCATATTTTGGTCTCTGGGCTCCGACACAACGCAGTCTTGTAGACGGAAAACGACGTCTGCTGAGAACACGTTGCCTCCGTGTTCAGAATCGTAATTTTAAATGCAAGTTGAAAAGTAAAGTAATTCGAGAGTCATGTTACAGCTGACATGTCAGGCGGCTCTTCGTTGGGTGCAGTCCTTCCTGGAACACACGGTCACAGTCAAATAATCACAGTCGTGCTATCTGTAGAACGAAGTCCGCTTTTTAAGTCTTTTGCTTGACAAGAGATTTCGTATATCATCTTTTGCAAATTTTAGTGTCTGCCACGCTTTTGTAGTATTTTGTATTTGATTGGTGTACACTATATGTGAAAATATATACAGGACTGCCCTGACAAAAACAAAATAATAATAATAATAATAATAATAAACTGCAATTGGGTTGTCACCCGGTGGCAGTGGTTATTTTACATGTATACAAAACATGAAATCGGTTA
>Ga0123353_10010540_pt1 | contig 12895 bp, 12 predicted proteins | sample TergutLab28metaG_3_FD_92763 | JGI IMG/M metagenome (GOLD analysis project Ga0123353, IMG submission 92763) | Labiotermes labralis P3 segment gut microbial communities from Petit-Saut dam, French Guiana - Lab288 P3 | ecosystem: Host-associated > Arthropoda: Insects > Digestive system > Gut ...
ATGAAATCTTGAATAAACACAAGGATAAAAGCATAGTGATCGGCACGCATGGTACAGCACTGTCGACGATTATCAACTACTATAGCCGGACACATGTTTTTAAGGATTTTATGGCAATGCTCGATCTTCTGCCCTGGATCGTGAAAATGGAGTTTTTCGATGACAGGTGCATACGCATAGAAAAGATTGATTTATTTCAGGGGGACATATGAATATCGTCTTCATGGGCACCCCGGCCTTCGCCGTGCCCTGCCTGGAGCGTCTGCTGGCCGACGGCCACGACGTCCCCGCCGTGTTCTGCCAGCCGGACAAGCCCCAGGGGCGCAAGATGCGGCTGACTCCGCCGCCGGTGAAGCAAGCCGCTCTCGCCTATGGCTTGCCTGTGCTGCAACCGGACAAGCTGCGGGGCAATCAGGAGATGCTTGACCTGCTGCGCGCGCTCGCGCCGGAGCTGATCGTCGTAGTCGCTTACGGCAAAATTCTTCCCCAGGAGCTGCTGGATATCCCAAAGTATGGCTGCATCAACGTGCATGCCTCTCTATTGCCCAAATACAGGGGGGCAGCACCCATTCAGTGGGCCGTTTTGAACGGCGAAACTGAAACCGGCGTCACTACTATGCAAATGGACGCCGGCATCGACACCGGCGACATGCTCCTCCAGGCGAAAACGCCCATCCCGGAGGATATGACAGCGGGCGAACTACACGATGTGTTGAGCGTGCTTGGCGCGGAGGTTTTATCTGACACAATAAATCAGCTCCGGCAGGGCAAATTAGTACCAATGAAGCAGGACGATACCCAGGCCACCTGCGCGCCCATCCTCAGCAAAGCGCTTTCGCCGCTGGATTTCACCAAGCCTGCCCATGTGTTGCACAACCAGGTGCGGGGGCTGCATCCCTGGCCGGGAGCCACAATGGAATTCGAGGGCAGGCCGTTGAAAATACACAGCGCGCGCGTGGCGGAGCAGGGTGGCTCTCCCCTGCGCATTCCCTGCGGCGACGGGAAATTTCTGGAACTGCTCATCGTGCAGGCGGAGGGCAAAAAGACTATGCCCGCCGAAGAATTTTTAAGAGGCCTAAGGAGGAACTGAATAATGTGGTATTTGGACCCGGACGTTTATTTCGTGGCACTCATCGTGCCGGCGATGATCTTTTCGCTGGTGATGCAAATCATGGTCAAGAGCGCCTATAAAAAGCAGTCCCGGGTGCGCAATGCCCGGGGAATCACCGGGGCCATGGCCGCGCAGATGGTGCTGGATGCCAACGGCGTGCAGAACGTGCGCATCGAAATGACCCGCGGCAAGCTCAGTGACCACTATGACCCGCGGACGAACACGATTCGGCTATCGGAGGGCGTTTATGGCGCGGCGAGCGTGGCGGCCGTGGGCATCGCCGCCCACGAGGCCGGGCACGCAGCCCAGCACGCGCAGAAATACACGCCAATCAAAGCGCGCAACGCGATATTGCCCGTGTGCAACATCGGTTCCATGGCGGCCGTGCCATTAATGATTCTGGGCGCCGTGCTGGATTTCTGGGGCCTAATCACAATTGGTCTGGCGCTCTACGCGCTGATCGCCGTGTTCCAGCTGGTGACGCTGCCGGTGGAGTTCAATGCCAGCCGCCGCGCGTTGCGGGCCATCGAGGGGCAGAACATGCTCCAGGGCAGCGAACGCGCGGGCGCGAAGAAGGTGCTCACAGCCGCCGCCATGACCTACGTGGCCGCGCTGGTGGTTTCGCTGGCGAATCTGCTGCGCTTCATGCTGCGGTTCAGTAGAAGAAGATAGACCGTTTCTGTTGGAGACGCATTGCCATGCGTCTCTACATCATAATTTGTAGAGACGCACGGCAGTGCGTCTCCGCAACACACAGGAGCCCTCATGCCGCAGTCCTCCCGCGCCCTTGCCTCTCGCTTGTTGATCCAATGCGAAAAATCCCGCTCATACGCTAACCTGGTCCTGGACGCAGCGTTCAAACGCGAATCCATGGCCGGACCGGATGCATCGTTGTGCGCCGCCCTGGTCTATGGCGTGATTGAACGCCGCCGCACGCTGGATTATCAACTGGAAAGCTTGCTGCAAAAGCCCCTGTCCCAGTTGCCCGCCGAGGCCCGCGCGGCCCTGCGGCTGGGGCTGTATCAGCTGTTCTATATGGAGCGCGTGCCCGTACACGCGGCCATCTTCGAATCCGTGGAGCTGGCAAAGGCCTCGCCGAAATCCCGCCACCTGGCCTCCTTGGTGAACGCCGTGCTGCGAAGGGCGCAGGCCCGGGGCCTGGCGCTGCCCGAGGGCGGCGACGTTCATGCCTTGAGCGTATGCTACAGCTGCCCGGAATGGCTCGTGTCCCTCTGGCGCGGGAGCTACCCGGGCGATTACATACAGTTGCTGAAGCACTCCTTCGGCCCGGGCGAGACTGTCCTGCGAGTGAATACTACCAGAACGACAAAAGAAGCCTTAGCGGAGTTACTCGGCGCGCAGCGTGCGCAGCCTGTTGAAGGCCTGCCGGATGCTTTGCATATAGCCGGGGAAGGCAATATCACCCAACTGCCCGGCTATGACGACGGCCTTTTCCATGTGCAGGACGCCGCCGCGCAGCTGTGCTGCCAGGCCCTCGATCCCCAACCGGGCGACATAGTGATTGATCTCTGCGCCGCGCCGGGTGGGAAGAGCTTTACCTGCGCGCAGCTTATGAAAAATCAGGGGAAAGTTATCGCTCTGGACCTGCATGCCCAGCGGGTGAGGCTCATCGAGCAGGGCGTGGCACGATTGGGCTTGACCTGCATAGAGGCTCTGCAGGGAGACGCGCGCGATGCCGGAGCGATTTATTCGGAGAAAGCGGCACGCGTGCTGTGCGACGTGCCCTGCTCGGGCCTCGGAACCATAAGAAAAAAGCCGGATATCCGGGAGAAAACGCGCGCGGACCTTGACAAACTGCCGGAAATGCAGTATGATATATTATGTGAGGGTGTGCGGTGCCTCGCGCCCGGCGGTACGCTGGTCTACTGCACGTGCACCCTCAACCCGGCGGAAAATGAGGCTGTATGCGATCGTTTTCTGGCTGCACACCCCCATTTTCGTGCCGAGCCATATCAAACCCTCATGCCACACATTCATGGCACGGACGGATTTTTCATTGCGAGGTTTACGTATGAATGATCTGCGAAGTTTATTTCCGGATGAACTGCGTGAGGCCCTCGCACCATTGCATTTGCCGGATTATCGGGCGAGACAAATTTTCGATTGGCTGCAGCGGCGCGGCGCGCAGTCGGCCGGGGTGATGACTAACCTCCCGAAGGACCTACGCGCACAGCTCGAAGGCTTTTTTGTTTCATCCTGCGAAATCATTCGAAAGCAGCAGTCGATCAGCGGTGCGTGCAAGTACTTGTTTCGCCTGCACGACGGCGAAACCATCGAGAGCGTCGTCATGCGTTATTCTTACGGGTACTCCGTGTGTGTTTCAACCCAGGCGGGCTGCAAGATGGCCTGCGCTTTCTGCGCCAGCGGGCAGCACGGATTTACGCGGGATTTATCTCCCGGCGAGATGCTCGCGCAGGTTCAAACGGCGCAAAGAGATATAGGTGAGGCAATCTCCCATATCGTTCTCATGGGCATGGGTGAGTCCCTTGATAACTACGATAATACCGTGAAGTTCTTGCGCCTGGCCACGCATCCCGAGGGCCTGAACATCGGCCAGCGCAAAATCTCCCTCTCCACCTGCGGCCTTGTGCCCCAGATAGACAAGCTCGCGGAAGAGCGTCTCGGCGTGACCCTCTCCGTGTCGATCCACGCCCCGAACGACGAACTGCGCAATAAGCTCATGCCCGTCAACAGGGCCTGGCCCATCGGGGAGCTGCTGGCCGCCTGCGGGCGTTACGCAAAAGCCACGGGCAGGCGCATCTCGTTCGAATACGCATTGCTTCGCGATGTCAACGACAAGCCGGAACACGCGAAAGAGCTTGCAGGCAGGCTCTTGGGGCTGCTCTGCCACGTGAACCTCATTCCCGCCAATCCCGTGGCCGAACTGGGCTTCCATCGGAGCAAGCCCGAGCAGGTGCGCGCCTTCCAGTGTATCCTGGAGCAGGCCGGCCTGGCCGTCACCGTTCGCCGCAGCCTGGGTGGAGATATAGCCGCTGCCTGTGGGCAGCTTAGACATCAGACGTCAGACACAAGACAATAGATGTTGGATATCAGTTATCTAAAGTCTAAAATCTAATATCTAGGGTCTAGACCGGAGGGATTCTATGCGCATAGCCGCAAAGACCGACGCGGGGCAGGTGCGCCTGCTCAACGAGGACTGTTTCAGCGTGGGAGAACTGCCGGGCGGTTTCGTCTGGGCGGTCATCTGTGACGGCATGGGCGGCGCCGTGGGCGGAGACATTGCCAGCCGCAGCGCCGTGCAGCGGATATCGGAGACCGTCACTTCATCGTTCCAGGAGCACATGAGCAGCCGTTCCATCAAAAACCTGCTGGTCGCTGCCTTGGATAACGCGAACACCTACGTATTCGACCTTGCCGAGGCCAACGAATCCCTGGCGGGCATGGGCACGACGGTGGTGGCCGCTATCGTCAACGGGCGCAGGGCCTGCGTCGCCCACGCGGGGGACAGCCGGGCATATCTGCTTTCCGGCACAGAGCCATTGCAATTGACGAAAGACCACTCCGTGGTGCAGATGATGGTGGAAACCGGCCAGATCACCGAGGACGAGGCGAAGCACCATCCGCGCAAAAACCTGATCACCCGCGTGCTGGGCGTGGCCGAGACCCTGGAGGCGGACTACTGCGAGGAGGAGGTGCCTCCAGGAAGTGTTCTGCTGCTGTGCACGGACGGACTCACCAATTGCGTGGAGCCAGACGAAATCCCCATGCTGTTGGCGCAAAGCGGCTTTGCGAGCCTTGCCGACGACTTGGTCGCCCTGGCAAACGAGCGCGGCGGGCAGGACAACATCACTGTGGTGGCGATTGAGATATAACACGAAAGGGTGTTTTAAATATGGATTACTACGTGGGAAAAATTCTCGACGGGCGCTACGAGATCCAGGAGGTCCTGGGCGTGGGCGGCATGGCCATCGTCTACCGGGCCTACGATAATATCGACGACCGCCCCGTGGCCGTGAAAATCCTTAAGGAGGAGTATCTCGCTAACGAGGAGTTCCGCCGGCGCTTCAAGAACGAGAGCAAGGCCATCGCCATGCTCTCGCACCCCAACATCGTCAAGGTATACGACGTCAGCTACGGCGAGCGCCTGCAATACATCGTCATGGAGTACGTGGAGGGCATCACCCTCAAGGAGTACATCGAGCAGCGGCGCGTGATCCCCTGGAAGGAGGCCGTGCACTTCCTCACGCAGATTTTGCGCGCGTTGCAGCACGCGCATGACCGTGGGGTTGTGCATAGGGACGTAAAACCCCAGAATGTGATGCTGCTGCACAGCGGCAATATCAAGGTCACGGACTTCGGCATCGCGCGCTTCACCCGTAGCGAGACCCGCACCATGACCGAGAACGCCATCGGCTCGGTGCACTACATCTCCCCCGAGCAGGCCAGGGGAGACCTCACCGACGGCAAGTCCGATATTTACTCCGTGGGCGTGGTGCTCTACGAAATGCTCACCGGCGAGCTGCCCTTCCAGAGCGACTCGACGGTGTCGGTGGCCATCATGCAGCTGCAGAGCGAGCCCCGGCGCCCGCGCGAGATCAACGACGCGATTCCCCTGGGACTCGAGCAGATCACCATCAGGGCCATGCAGAAGTCCCCCTCCGAGCGCTACCAGTCCGCGGCGGAGATGCTGCTGGACCTGGAGGAGTTCAAACGCAACCCCCTCATACGCTTCGAGTACAACTACTATATGGACAGAGAGCCCACGAAGTATATATCGCCCATGGAGTACCAGCGCCCGGCGCGCGTAGCTGCCAAGCCGCAGCACCTCGAGGAGGCGGAGGAGGAGACCGAGCGCAGGAACCTGCTGCCGAAGATGGTCGGCATCGTGGCGGGCGTGGTCTTCGTTGTGGCGATTTTCGTTGCCCTTCTTTATGTCATCAACAGGCCCGGCGGCGACAGGGTCAGGGTGGAGCAGTTTGTGGGGAAGACGCAGTCGGAGATACAAAACAACGCCGACTACGCCAGGCAATACACCTTCGAGTGGAAGACGGAGCTCTCCGCCCGGCCGGCGGGCGAGGTCTCCCGCCAGGAACCCCAGAGCGGCGCGCTGCAGCAGCCGGACGCCACCGGCAAGGTGAAGGTGACGCTCTACGTCTCTCAGAGTGCGGAGGGTTCGGTGCCCAACGTAGTGGGCCTGCCCTATGCCGAGGCGGAGCAGAAGATCAGGGACGCGGGCTTCGTGCCCAGGGCCGGGGAGGCGAAGTACTCCGCGACCATAGACGAGGGGAAAATCCACAGTACGGACCCCAAGGCCGGAACCCCTCTTTCCAAGGGACAGCAGGTGACGCTCTTCATGGCCAGGAGTGACGATCCAACCAAGCAGAGGGATATGCCGCAGCTGATCGGCTATAGCCTGGATAACGCCGAGGCGATGCTCAAAACAGTCAACCTGAAGCTCGACAGGACGGACGTGCCCGAAATCGACAGCGATTTGGCCAAGGGTCTCGTGGCCTGGCAGAGCATTGACCACAAGGAAAAAGTGACCGAGGGAACAGAAATTCAGGTGAAGATCAGCAACGGTGCGGGGGCCAGCCGCAGCGCTGTGGTCACCGTACCCCTGCCGAACACCGGCGCGGAAGCCACTGTGCGCGTCACATTGGACGGTTCGCTTGTGATAGAGGAATCAATTATCGTGGGCAGCAGCTATTCCGTGACAGTGGAGGGCAATGCCCCCGCCGCGCTGGAGGTGCGCCTGAACGGCAGGAGGGCCTATACCGCAACCGTCAACTTCGACCAGAACCCGCCCACTCTCACCAACGAGCAAGTCCACAGGCCCACTGTGCCCAGTGTGATCGGTCTCTCGGAGGAGCGCGCCATCAGTGTTCTGAAAGACGCCGGTTACGAAAATGTCGTGGTTGTCTATCGAAGTTCGGTGATCGGCTTTGTCGCCTCCGGGCTGGTGGCGGATCAGTCGCCCTCGGCCAATACCCCGGCCGATTTTGGCTCCGAGATCACCATCGAAGTCATAGAATGAGCGTGATAGAGGGACGTATTCACAGCGGTGTGGGCGGCAGCTATGCCGTAGAAACAGGTGAGGGCACATTTTCCTGCCGGGCGCGTGGCCTGTTCCGCAAGCAGGGGATTACCCCCCTGGTGGGAGACCTGGTTCGCATGGAGCGCATTGACGAAGAAGAGGGCTATATACAGGAGATTCTCCCCCGCAAAAACGCACTGGCCCGCCCGCCTCTGGCCAACCTGGACCAGCTGTTCCTGCTATGTTCCACCGCGCAGCCCAGGCCCAACCTGCGTCTGCTGGATACCCTCATCGCCGTAGCGGAGCTCTCCGATATCGAGCCCGTGGTGGTGTTCACCAAGTGCGATTTGGCTGGCGGGGAGGATCTGGCGCGGATATATAGGGCGTTCCCGTGTTTCATGGTTTCCATGGACAGCGATGTCGATATAATCAGGGCCCTGTTCGAGGGCAAAACCAGCGCCTTTTGCGGCAACACCGGCGTAGGGAAATCCACCCTGCTTAACCGAATCGTGCCGGAGCTGCGGCTGTCCACGGGTGAGATCAGCGCGAAGCTGGGGCGCGGGCGGCACACCACGCGGCATGTGGAGTTGTACCCTGCGGCAGGGGGATGGGTGGCCGATACCCCGGGCTTTTCGGCTCTGGAACCCCTGGAGCAGCAGGTCCTCGCAAAAGAGAACCTGGCGCAGGGATTCAGGGAGTTCGAGCCATATCGGGGCTGCCGATTCTTGGACTGCGCCCACGTGAAGGACAGCGGCTGCGCCGTGGTCAAGGCCATGAAGGCAGGGGAGATTCCCCGCAGCCGTCATGAAAGCTACTGCGCGTTACATGAAACATTGAAGAACAAAAAAGATTGGGAGTAAGCCTATGAAATGCCCCTACTGCGCCTGCGAGGACAGCAAGGTCATCGATTCCCGGCCCACGGACGACAGCGAACGTATCCGCCGCCGCCGGGAGTGCTCCAAATGCCAGAAGCGCTTCACCACCTACGAGATCATCGAGACCGTGCCGCTGATGGTGATCAAGAAGGATAAGTCCCGGGAGAGCTTCGATAGACAGAAGCTGTTCAACTCCCTGCGCCGCGCCTGCGACAAACGCGCGGTGTCTATAGACGATTTGGAGAGCGTGGTCAACGACATCGAGCAGGCATTGCAGAACTCCATGGAGCGAGAGATCCCCACGGAGACCATAGGCGAACACGCCATGGAGCAGTTGCGGCGCTTGGACGAGGTGAGCTACGTGCGTTTCGCCTCGGTGTACCGGGAGTTCCGGGACCTGAATTCTTTCATGGACGAGCTGGCGAAGCTGCTGCAGGAGAAGAAATGAGCGAATTCAAGCTTGTGCGGGAATACTTGCTCTCCCGGCTGGACGCGGCAGGCGCCGGCGATGGGTTGATTGTCGTTGAATCCGAACGGCGGCTGCGCTGCGAGATGAGCTACGGCTTTATCCACATGATCTGGATTGTGGATTTCGCGGACGGCACTGTGGTTGTGAGCCTGCCTCCCAATGCCTCCGAGGCAGTCAAGGCCTTTATCAGCGACGCGTTCGAGAATAAATGCGACATCACAGACGAGGCATTCACTTCTTCGTTCAAGGCATTGGCTGACGACGAAGCCAAGCGGCTCTTCGGGCAGGAATCGTGCAGGTGCTTTTCCGATTTGATGTTCGCCTGCAACGCCGAAACCCTCGCGCCCGTGAATCCCAACGTGACGCCGGAAAGAATTGTTGACGACAGGTATAAGTGCAGTAAGGATATTCACTACCCAGCGCACTGCCTGCCGGACGGCAGCGTCTACGCCGTGACAGAGAAAGACAAAATTGTATCCGTGGCCTATGCCCACCGGACAGGGGAGTGCCAGGACATCGTAGCCGACATCGGGGTGGAGACCTCGAAGCGCTACAGAAAGAGGGGCTATGCACGTGCGTGCGTCAACGCCGTGGCGCGGCATGTGATAGAGAACGGCGGGGAGTCGCTCTACAAGTGCGCACCCACGAATACAGCATCGATGCATACAGCCCTTTCGGCGGGGTACAAGCCATATGGGAAGAGCCTAATTTTTGCCGTCGCATCGGAGGAGAAGAAATAGCGTGACAGACGTCATCGAGCAATACATGCGCGATTGCATGTGCGACAGCGCCCACGATACCCAGCATGTCTACCGGGTGCTCAACTATGCCATGGATATCGCGGCGCATGAACAGGGCGTTGATCTCGAAATCCTTCAGGCGGCCTGCATGCTGCACGATATCGGCCGAGGGGAGCAGTATGCCGACCCGCGTGTGGACCACGCCGCCTGCGGCGCGGAGAAGGCGCGAAAATGGCTGGAGGCAAACGGCCATAGCGTTGAATTTGCTCAGGCTGTGAGCGATTGCATCAGCGCCCACCGTTTTCGCTCGGACAATCCCCCCGTGAGCATAGAGGCGAAAATTCTCTTCGACGCGGACAAGCTGGACGCCTGCGGCGCCATGGGGATGGCGCGCACGCTCTTCTACAAAGCCCATGTGGGCCTGCCGCTCTACATGATCGGCGAAAACGGCGCGGTGCTCGACGGCATGGCGGATACGGAAGACACCTTCTTCCGGGAGTACAAATTCAAGCTGGAAAAGCTCTACGACAGATTTTACACAGAGCGCGGGGCGGCGCTCGCCCAAAGCCGCCGCAACGCGGCCAGGGAATTTTACGATGCGTTATTGCGCGAGGCACGGGAATGCCATGGGGAGTATCGCGGAGCGACGTAACCTCGTGCCGCTTACAACCGGCGACAGCGGCTTTAGCGTGCTGCGTTTTGAGTGGACTGAAGAAAGATAATCTTAAAGCAGGGAGATAATAGATGCAAAAACAACTGTTACTAGGCAACGAAGCGGTCGCCCGGGGTCTCTGGGAGGCGGGCTGCCGTTTCGTCTCAAGCTACCCCGGCACGCCCAGTACCGAGATCACCCAGTACGCTTCGGAGTACGCCGAAATCGACGCCGAATGGGCACCCAATGAAAAAGTGGCCTTCGAGGCCGCCCAGGGGGCCTCAGTGGCGGGGGCGCGGGCCTTCTGCGGGCAAAAACACGTGGGCCTCAATGTAGCCGCCGACCCGATGTTCACCGCCAGCTACACCGGCGTGAACGCGGGCCTTGTCGCCGCCGTGGCGGACGACCCCGGCATGCATTCCAGCCAGGACGAGCAGGATTCCCGGCATTACGCCCGGGCCAGCAAGATCATGATGCTCGAGCCCTCGGACAGCGCGGAATGCCTGGCGTTCACCAAGGAGGCCTTCGAGCTCTCGGAACAGTTCGATACGCCTGTACTGATCAGGCTGAGCACGCGCATTTCCCATTCGCGCAGCCTGACAGAAGTCGGTGAGCGCGCGCAGCTTGAGCTGAAACCCTACGAGAAAAACCCCGCTAAGTACGTGATGATGCCCGCTATGGCCCGGGCGCGCCACGTGATCGTTGAGCAGCGCATCGCGGCCCAGAAGGAATGGGCCGAAACCTGCGCGTTCAACCGGATTGAATATAACGACAAAAAGATCGGCGTGATCACCAGCGGCATCAACTACCAGTATGTCAAAGAGGCCTTGGGCGCGCGGGTGAGCTATCTCAAGCTCGGCTGCGTCTACCCACTGCCGGAGCAACTGTTCAGGGATTTCTGCGCCGCCTGTGAAACTGTCTATGTGGCCGAGGACCTGGACGACTACTTTGAGCAGCACTGCAAGGCGCTGGGCCTGGATGTCCACGGAAAGGATGTCTTCCCGCTGTGCGGCGAGTTCTCGCAAAATCTTGTGCGCAAGGCGATCTTGAACGAAGAACTGCCAACGCTCAATGCCCCGCTCGCGGCTCCCGCAAGGCCTCCGGTTCTGTGCGCCGGCTGCCCGCACAGGGGACTGTTCCACGCCCTAAAAAAGTTGAACGTCTTCGTCAATGGGGACATCGGCTGCTACACGCTGGGCGCCCTTCCGCCGCTGGGCATGATGGACACCTGCCTGTGCATGGGGGCCGCTGTTTCGGGCCTGCACGGGCGCAACAGGGTACGGCCGGAGGAGGCTTCGAAGGCCGTGGCCGTCCTGGGCGACAGCACTTTCATACACTCCGGCATCACCGGGCTGATCGACATCGCCTATAACAAAAGCAACTCCGTCGTGATTATTTTAGACAACAGCACCACCGGCATGACGGGCCACCAGCACAACCCCACAACGGGCGTTACCCTCAAGGGCGACCCGACGGCTTCCGTTGACCTGGAGGCCCTGAGCCGCGCCGTCGGCATCCCTTACGTGGCGGTGGTCGATCCCTACGACATGGCTGCCACAGAGCAGGTCGTCAAGGCCGCGCTGGAATCTGGAGGCCCCGCCGTGGTGATTGTCCGCAGGCCCTGCGTACTGCTGAAGTCCGTGAAGAGGAAGCCCGCGCTGGCGGTCAATGAAAAGTGCGTCGGCTGCAAGCAGTGCATGAAAATCGGCTGCCCTGCCATCAGCATGAGAGATAAAAATGCTGAAATCAACCCAACCCAATGCGTTGGCTGCGGAATGTGCGCGCAGATGTGCAAGCTGGGAGCCATAGAATGAGGCAACTACTTGCCCTGTGCTTGATCGCCTGCCTTGCGCTGAGCCTTGCAGGCTGTGGAGAAAAGATGGATTACTATGCCTTGCTGACCGAGTACAGCGATTTCAACCGCGAGGACGCAATAAACATTGATTTCACTTATGATTTCGATAATCCCAAATTGGCGCAGCTCGACGCGAAGTGGGGCCTGAGCGACATAGCCGGGGAGGGCGATACGCAAACCCGGGCTCTGAACCTGCTGCACTGGCTGTGCGCGCATACGATCAAGGGCAACCCATCGAGTCTGCCGGAGGGCCTGGAATGGCACGCGCAATCGCTATTGGACTGGTGCTATGACCAGCCGGAGAGCTTTCCGAACTGCATGCAGCTGTCCATTATTCTCAGTGAGTGCCTGCTGGCTGTGGGAATCAAGGCGTACGCGCTGTGGTGCTTCCCTGAAGTGTATGTGAACGACAACCACGTTGTGGTGCAGGTCTGGCTGCCAGAGGAAGAGCGCTGGATCATGCTTGACCCTTCATTCAACTTATATGTAATGGACGAAACGGGCCGCATCCTGGATGCCCGGGAGCTGCGGGGGAACTTCGCCGGGGGCATTCCCATGCATTGGAACGAAGATACCTCTTGGAATGGCAGCGGCTACCTGGACTACATGGCGAAAAATTCGTTTTATTTTTGGCGCAAGCAGGAAATGCGCTATGGCGCGCTCCACAAGGGTACGCGGCGGGTGTACCTTTGCCCGGTGGGTTATCAGCTTGAAGACAAGCTGAAAGACGAAGAGCCCCCGGTCTATGCGACCCATGAGAGTTTTTGGAGATGACTTTTTGAATCGAAAGGAATGTATATGAAACAGACTTCTATCATGATCGTCGGCGTGGGCGGGCAGGGGACCCTGCTGGCCAGCCGCATTTTGGGCGCCGCCGCCATATCCCAGGGCTATGACGCCAAGGTATCCGAAGTCCACGGCATGAGCCAGCGCGGCGGCTCCGTGGTTACCTACGTAAAGTTCGGCGAGAGCGTCGCTTCTCCTATCGTGGACGCCGGCGAGGCGGACTATATCCTTGCCTTTGAGCGGCTCGAGGCCGCGCGCTGGATTGACTACCTCAAGCCAGGCGGCAAAATCATCGTCAACACCCAGCGTATTGATCCCATGCCGGTGATCACCGACGCGGCGGAATACCCCGAGTGCATCATAGAAACGTTGCAGGGCGCGCAGGCCGGGG
>Ga0123353_10010541_pt1 | contig 12895 bp, 8 predicted proteins | sample TergutLab28metaG_3_FD_92763 | JGI IMG/M metagenome (GOLD analysis project Ga0123353, IMG submission 92763) | Labiotermes labralis P3 segment gut microbial communities from Petit-Saut dam, French Guiana - Lab288 P3 | ecosystem: Host-associated > Arthropoda: Insects > Digestive system > Gut ...
AAAGCCATCATTCTCTCTTGCAGCTTTATCTGATAAGCAGCGCATTCATCGCCCGTGTCCATCTCCCTCATTACAAGCGTACTTACCTGCCCCGCGCCATGGGGGTAGTCTTCCAGCCCGTCAAATGAGCCGGGACTGCGCGGGAAATAACCAACGACCTGCCCCATTTTTTCTTCAAGGCTCATTTCCGCCAGCAGAAGCGACGCTCTTTCTTCGGGGGACAAGGTCGCGTCCATATAATTCTTGCTCAAATAACTCACCTACCCGCCAGCAGAAGGGACGCTCTTACTTCGCGAGACAGGGCCTCGTCCATACATTTCCTGCTCAAATTACTCACCCGCCACAATTCGTGCCCTGCCCAGGTTTTTTACCTGAGTGAACGGATCATCCGCGTCTCCTCCGCGATTGATAGAAACCTTGACTACAGGGAAAAAGACGCCGTTTTGGTTATAAACGTGATTGATCCCGGCAATCACGCCGGCATCAGTGTCAGTAACGGAATCGGACATAAAGGGGAAATCCGCTTCTCCTTCCAAACTCCATTCTATGCCCGTGATGCTGCCTGCTCCCGGGGGGACCTCAATACTGGCTTCCAGCGTAACAGATCCGCCTTTGGGAATATACGCCGCCTCACTGCCGCAAGCCGATAAGGCGACGACAGGTTGTATGCCCCCTCTGTCGATCGCGCGCGGAGGTATGGTCACCTGCCCGTCGTCGATGCGATAACCGGTAGACTTCTTAGGCGGGATACCGCGTTCGACCCAGTCGCTCAAGTCCAGCAGAGCCTGGTGCAGAACCCCGAAGTATCCGGCAATATGCAGCTCGTCGCCGGGTATCTGCTCATCGGAATGTACCGCGTTGTCTACATACCACAAACGAAAGAAGTTCTCTTCTTCGCCATGCAAATGTTTCGAGACCAAACCTCTGTACCAGTCCGCATGCCACGGCAGGTTGCCGTCAAGCAACGCTGAAACGACAATGACTTTACCCAGTATCCGGCCGCTCTGCAGAGACCCCGCGCCGCCTTGAGCGAACATTGGGCCGATTATTAAAGACCTCTGCGGATAAATCGGGTTTCCGTCCCCATCGCGGTATTGATCAAATATTGAGTAACCCGATTCCGGGACTTGGTGCCGGTGATATGTCTGGATGGCTATATAATCCGAGTTGTCCAGCATCACTGAATCACCCGGTTTTAAGAAGTTCAAGTCATCAAGGAACTCATCGGCGCCAAAAACGCCTCCGAGCACGATAACGCCCTCCGCGATGCGTTCAACAGGTAACGCGCGACCTTCCAAAGCGCCCGACAGGATATGGAGTTCCGCGCCGTCCGTATATACATCCGCGCCAGGCATGGAAACAAGCCTGAGGACGATTTTTTCCTCACTGCTCCTGGCATGCAAACGCTGCCACGCGTCGTCCACGCCTGTACGGTCCTCCCAGTCCTGCTTTTTCGCGTTTTCAGGGATGTACAGCGACGCGACTGTGCTTGTATGCTGTAAGCGGTCGCGGACCGCCGATCCGCGCGGATCCGCGCCTAAATAACCGGAAATGTTCCAGAAATCGTCAAAATACCCGGGATCCATGCTCTTTACTGCGGGAGCGAGGATCGGGAGCGAACCATCCTGTCCGGGTTTGAAAGAGAAAAAGGCCCGCAGAGGGAAACCGAAACGCAGCAGTTCCCTCATAGCGTCCTTTTCTTCGTCGTTCAACCCCCGGTACGGGTCTCCGCTGCCTCCCGGTTCCGTTGCATCGATCACTTGGGGCAGCTTATTGCGCAGTATACGCGCGAAATGAGAGGCGCATGTCAGCGAATAAGGGATGGACATCGCCGAGCCAATGACGAACGGCGCGGCGCCGTCCCATGCCGAAGCGTTCTCAATGCAACTGATAGTTTTATATCCTCCGCCGCTGCCGCCGTAGATATAGCCAAATGGACGGTGCGGCCCGTACAGGTCCGCCGCGACTTTTCGCGAATACTCCGCGACCGCGGCGCTGGCGCGGTAAATGATCGCAGAGTCGGGCATCGCGCCGAAAGAGGATACGACGCCCATGTTGCTCTCTACAAAATAAGCGCCGTTTTTCACCGCGAAAACGATTTTCTCACATTTTCCCGCCATCGCGGCGTTCTCGTTGCCGGGAACCGGGCACATAAACTGGAAAAACCGGTTCCTGTAAACTTCTGTTTCCGGGAAGAAGAACGAAAACCGGGTTTCAGTACCGTTAAACCCTCCGTGTACATACCGGTAACGCACGGGGTCGTCTTTCCATTCGTCGATATCTATATAGGGTTCCGCGAACGCCGGATCGCCGGCGGGGTCGTATATCGCAGCTTCAGCGCTACTCATACTATTGTTGTTCCTTTCATATCTTTCTGTGCCCTGCAAGACCGCATGCGGCGCGGTTCACTGCAAGACCGCATGCGGCGCTGTTCACGGCAAGGCGCCGCTGCAAAACGGCGCGCGTTATTCTTTGATTGCGCCGGTTAAAACGCCTGCTTCAATTTGCTTTTGCAAAAATGGAATTGCTATAAGCATTGGTATAGTAGCCGCCGCGATGACTGCAAATTGGATCAGGAAACGGTTGTAATTCGGGTTGACGCCTTTTATGATATCCGCATTGTCCGCGATGATCTGATTTATCCACAGTTGGATAGGCCACTTGCTCCTGTCTCCCGCGACATATATCGAGGCGGTCAGCCATGAGTTCCATGATCCGACGAACGTCATCATGACGGTTACCATAAACAGCCCCTTGCACTGAGGCAGCATCACTCTGATCATAGTTCTCAAATGCCCGGCGCCGTCAATGCGCGCGGCTTCTATCGTAGCTTCCGGCACACCCATGAAAGCCCTCATGCCAAGTAAAATGTATACGCCCATCGTGGCTTCCAGAAAGATAACCGCGAGTCGCGATCCGACAAGCCCAATGCTTTTTACGATCATATACGTGGGGATCAGGCCGCCGCCGAACAGCAGAGGGATCATCAGGAAAACCATGAAGAAAGTTCTGAGTTTTGTATTGCGGCTCAGCGCGTATCCGCCGAGCACATTCAGAATGAATCCCACCGAGACTGTACCGATCACATAAATAATCGTGTTCGTATAACCGGTTATTACGCCGGCATCCCTGAAAATCAGTCTATATCCTTCCAGGGTTGGCGCGCCGACGGGCCAGGCTACCAATCCCGAATGGCTCATCAGCGCGAAACCGTCGGAGATTGAAGACATGAGGACGTGCCACATTGGGAGCAGGCATAAAACGGCCAGCAAGCCTACAACCAGCACCAGAATTACCTGGACTATGAATGCGCCGGCTGTCTTTTTCTCCACCATCCCGCTTTTTATCCTTACGCTCTTTGTTACTGATGACATACTCATTACCTCACATTGTGCGCCATATCGGTATTAAATCCTGGCTAATGCCGTAGTCCGCTAAAACAGTGACATGCTGGAGATCCTCTTGCTGATTTGGTTGGAGGCGACTAACAGGATCGTGCTGATAACCGACTGGAACAGCCCGGATGCCGCGGCCAGTCCGAAATTAGGCGCCATACCGAACGCCATCCGGTATGTATATGTGAACAGGTTATCGGCGACTTCGTAAGTCCTGGGGACATACATCATCAAAACCCTGTCAAATCCGACCCGCAGAAGTACACCGAACTGAAGAACTAACATCATGACGATCATTGGCATAATACAGGGTATTGTGATCCTCCATATTCGCTGCCATTCGCTTGCCCCGTCAATAGCCGCAGCTTCGTAGTATTCGCCGCTGATATTAGTAATAGCCGCTATATAGATAATTGAACCGTACCCAAAACCCTGCCAGACCCCCGAAAGGGAGTTAATAAGCCAGAAAACCGGCGGATCGGGATTGGTCAGCCAATTCTGCGCGGGCAAACCGAAAAACGTAAGAGCCTCTGTGATAGCGCCGGTAGAGCTCATGAAATTCTTGATCAAGTTTACTAAAACGACCGCAGCGACAAAATTCGGAAGATATGAGATAACCTGACTTGTTCTTCGAAACTTCCTTGGCTTCACTGATGTTATAAGCAAAGCGAAGATGATCGGGGCAGGGAATCCCAACACCAGGTTGAAACCCGCCATAATAAAGGTATTTCTCAATGCGTTAGGAAATGCCTCGCCCGAAAAAAGGTCGATGAAATTCCTGAGCCCGACCCATTCACTGCCGAAGAACCCTTTTACAATGCTATAGTCCTGAAATGACATGACAATGCCGAACATCGGCAGATAGTTAAAGATAAAGACATACAGAAAAACCGGCAGGAAAATGAGATAGACCATCCAGTTGCGCCTAAAGTCCTTTTTCCAGGGTACTTTTAAGCTGAATTCTTTACCCGGTACCGGCAAGTTACTCGTCCGTTCCACTTCGACTCCCCCTATTGCGGACAAATCACAGGTTACATTGTCAGCAGGCCGGAAAGGATACAGTCAATACTTATAGGCATCGCTCCGTCGCCTTCCCCTATGACTGTATCCGCGATATACGCGACGTTGATAGTAATGCCCTCTTCCGAAGCAGATTCAAAGTCAGGCTCGCCCATTATTGAGCCGCCATGCTCCAACTCGAAGAGTATAAATACCATGTTCGCAACAGAATATGTGCCCGTATCCACGACGAACTCGCCCATCATCGGATGGCTGATAACAAGCTGCGCGGTACCGTCAGGCTTGCAGTTCAGAGCGATATCCACCTCCATGGGTAATCCGTCCGGCATTGCGACCGCCGTGAATGAGTACACATATTCCCTGGTTGTGCTCGTCATCTCCAATGTATCGCCGCCCTTCACATAGGTCGCCATCATACCATTTTCGGAAACAGTCAGCGTGTAGCTCGCGCCGCCGGATTCTGAGAGTTTAAAGACGCCATTCTCCATGATCCACGTCCCTTCCTCCCAGGCAGTCGTAAAATCATTGAACGTCCTGTTGTGATACAGGGTCAATGACGAGCCTGTGTCATTCTGATAGTAGAACACCTGGACGGCGATCGGCATTTCCTCAATTTCCGGATCATATGCGTAGTCGGGCATATGCGACATAGTGATATGTCCCGCCATACCGCCAAGGGTGAAATCAAATAGAGTGCCGCCGTCAAATGCTATCTCCTGAGTGGCTCCGGTGCTGTAGTTGGTCAGCACGACAACCTGATTGGCTGTTGCGACCGCATCATCAGCAGTTCCAAACTCACCGTCTGCTCCCGGGTCGGAAATATAATCCATGTCCCTGATAAAGACTTCATATTGTCCGGCTTCCAGAATGGCGCCGTTGAAATAAGACGCGTAATATGAACCGTCTTCATTAAAGCGCACGAAGCAAGGCAGGTCGGCGGTGGCGGGCCCGGCAAAGAAGAAATAGCCGTCTGTCACCTTAGGCTCTTCCGGTTCGACAGGTTTCTCCGGTTGCGACGGCGGCGGTGAAGAAGCGTCGCCGGCGGTAGGTGTTGCATCGGGCGAGTCGCTTGGAGAGGTATCAGGGTCACCGCTGTTGCAGGCGCTGAGCATGAGCGTAAAACTCAGGACGATGCTCAGTGTTAATAAAAGATGTTTGCTCATGGTAGTTTTCATTTTATTCTTCTCCTTTATGTATTACTAAGTCTGTCAATTGTCGCATTTAAAGCATCAAGGACACGTTGGTAGCCTCTTTTTTCGAGGTTGTTCAGGAAGTTTTCATAGTCGCCTTCGAAGTTCTTTTCGCCGGTTATAAACTTGGGTACCTCGATGACCATATACTCGCGCCCAATGATCGCTGTTATCTGTTCCCTTAACCGGTATTCCTCCGCAGTCATCTGACTATTGAACATACCTCCGAAGAATCCGGTAGCCGGATACCTTACCCATTGCTCGCGAGAGTGGAGATATGTAGGGGCATAGCTGTACCGGATCAGTGAGTTTCTGGTCAAACCGGGGATGCGCAGCGCGGTCAAAGCCCCGCGGATACCGCCGTCGTCGCGCTCCATCACAGGATGAAACTGCAACTTTCCGGAATCGGCTTCAAAATAGGAACCTTCAGGTAAACCATACTGCAAATAGAGCGGGGATTGCACGGTTTCCATTTGCTCCTTGCCAAAGCCCATAGTCCTGAGAATCGAACCTTCCTCTGACCAGAAAAAATCCAAAAACCCCGCAAGCACGGCGAGATCTTTGTCCTTTGCTTTGTTTGTGACGCAAACGCCCGCGTTAACGATATCAACGGCGCCGAACATTACATACGGCTCCACAAATTTGACGGAATCCGGCCCATACAAGTCGTTTATAGCTTGAGGAGCGCCAAAAACCATCGCATCTTCCGTGAACGATTGCACATCGGATCTGATACGCGCGCCCAGGTGAGAAGCCGCCCCCAGCCACATGGCGATTTTTCCCTGATAAATCTTCGTCTCGTCGATAGCATAAAATATGTCGGTTTTATCTTGAAATTCCTTGTCGATCCAGCCGTTTTGATACCATCGGTTCATACATTGAAGGTAGGTTTTGAAACCTTCGGTGACTCCGCCAAACGCCGCCCTTCCCGTATCCCTGTCGCGATAGAAATCAGGTCCCCCGCCGCCGAATGCGCAAGAAATATCACCGGTCCCAATAAAACCGGGAAAGTACAGGCTCATGACATAACCGTCGTCGATCCCTAGATCGGCGATTGCCCCGGCAAAGATTTCAAGCATCCACTCCCAGTCGCTGATGTAGATAGGGTCAGGGGAGCCGCTCGGGAAAATAACGTTATCGACCCAGCTTTCCGGATCGACATTGCCGGTCGCCTCGGTTGTGTTTATGGCGTTCCCATCCCTATCCAGAGAATAGTGAAAGGAAAACGGTTCATTAGCGTTGGGATTTGGGGCGTATATCTTGTTGTTACCGGCGTCGAGCGTCCATAACTCAGCGGGCGGCGCGCCATACTTGACGATCCAATCCCTTCTGTAGGCAACTCCGCAGAATTGTTCAAATATGTTTGACTCATCAAGCGCGGCGGGAATATGTAAGTATTTTCTTTCGCCGTCGATCATCCATGTCACGTATGGTAAGAGTTCCGGGTGCGCGTCCAGAAATGCCTTATAATTAGGCATATAGTTTTCCACATAGTATGTCAGGTCCAGCACCTGCCCGGCTTCATACATCTCGACCAGCGGCATTCCGAACGTAGTATCCATTATGTCCAGGTAACTGTCGGTGGAGATCATGAGGTTATACGTATCGACCTCGCTTCCGGTAGCGGGAACTTCGAAGGTGAGCCTGATCCTGGCATCTTCGCCGTCTTTATTTTTGAAGGTTACGTTATTCATAACGTATTGCATGATTGGGTTGTCCTTGTACTGCGTATAAAAACCTGAGATATCACTAATGGCGAGCCAATAGGTAAACTCCTCGGTTATGCCGTTGCCGGACTCAGTATCGGCGCTATTGCTGCAGCCTGACAGAAATGACAAAAGAATGAGAATCGCAAATGAAACTGACAGGACTTTTTTCATAATACCGACCTCCGAATGTTGAGATTGAGGTTATCTTATTTCGAATATTATTGTATGTATATCGCAATATATGCTTTTATGTCGGAATAATGACGTCTTTCCGGAGGCTGTCAACTGTACTTCCGTATCCTTCACCTGTATTTCTGTGTCTTTCCCCTGCATTTCTGTGTCTTTCCCCTGCATCCGCGTGAAGCGTTATACAACTTTTATATCCACGGCCCTCGTCGCGCACTCTTCCGCCGATACAGTGACGCGAATGTTTCCTTTCTCCACTCCCCGTATAACAGCGAGCGCGCGCCCGTCATAAGTCGTGCGCTCGGTATCGTAGAAATTCTCTTCAGTGTCCGGGTCAGAATTCGCAAACCCTATGAGCTGCCCGGCGCCTTCCACCGCTGCCTTTACTCTGCGATTGTCAGCCGCAAACAGATTTCCGTTTTCGTCCGTTAACAAAACTTCAACGAAAACCAATCCGTCAACACTGACTTGCTCTTTGTCTGCACTGACCGACAGCGTTTTAGCGCCTGTCGCCGTGTACAAGCTATACCGCCCTGTTTCCGTTCCATTTTGGTAAGCAATGGCTGTCACCTCGCCCGGCTCATAAAATGTGTCAAATACAGTCATATAACGATTGGCCTCGCCTGTAGGCTGGCAGCCGGCAGACACTCCGTTTATCAACAGCTCTACTTCATCCGCATGTGAATACACCTCCACTTTAACGGGCTTGCCTTCAAACCCTGTCCAACTCCAGTGTGAGGCGGAATCGCTCCAGCACCATGGGGGCAGAAAAGGCCTATCGTGATAGTGTTCCGGCCTTTGCGCGGCAATATATGGCTCGGCGCGCTTCCCAAAAACTATCTCGCGGTAATAAGACACAGGCCTCCGGAAACCGGTTATATCAATATCTCCCGCCATTGCAGTCAGGGCCGGGTAACCATTGTACACATTTTCAAACTTGCCGCCCTCCGGGTATCGCACCTTGCCTACGCCCGCTTCCCCTAAATAATCCCAGCCCGTCCATGTGAAATCACCCAGTACATGGTTGTTGTCCATCACAAGCCGCCAGTTACGGTCAATATCCGACGGGAATGTTTCGCTTCCGATAATGAGGCGATTTGGGAACAACCCTTTGTCCATCTTGTAGCGGTTTTCCATATAGTTGTATCCGGCAATATCCAAATACGCAAAACTTTCTTCCGTTGCCTCAGTTACGGCTTCAGAGCACATGACCATCTTCATTCTTTCGCCTAAACCGGTCATCATATTATTAATATCGCCTATCCCGGCCGAAGTTGGCGCGGTTGTGCGCGGTTGAGCGTTTTTTATAGTTGTGCGCGGTTGAGTGTTTTTTATAATAGTGTCCAGCGCCGCCAACATTCCGTTAACGCCATTGGTAATAAAGCGGGTTGGATCCAGTTGCCTTATCTTTTCCGACAGTTTTCTTCCCCATGCCGTTCCGTTTCGGGATCCGGTTTCCTTTATTTCATTGCCGATCGAGTAAATGATTACGCACGGATGGTTGAAGTCTTTGTCCACCATGGCCGTTATATCATGCTCCCACCAATCGGCGAAATCGAGCGCATAGTCAAAATCTGACTTATTGATCGTCCACATGTCAAAAGCTTCATCCATTACCAACATCCCAAGCTCGTCACAGGCGGAAAGAAGCGCGGGGCTTGCCGGGTTATGCGACATGCGTAAAGCGTTAAAACCAGCCTCCTTAAGCTTAGCAACACGGCGCCGTTCAGCATCCGCATAGGATGCCGCGCCTAAAGGTCCGTTGTCATGATGGATACAGGCGCCCCTGAGCTTTACGGTTTTCCCGTTAACTCGCAACCCGTAGCAATTATCAAGAGACAGGCGGCGTATGCCAAAACGCTCTGTGCTTTCATCTATATGTCCGCCATCCTTTCCGGATATTTTAACAATACAAGTGTACAAGTTAGGCGTATCCACGTCCCACAATCCCGGATCCGCAATGTACAACCTCAGCCTTGCAACGGCCTTTTCCCCCCGGAAAACTGTGCAGGGCGCTGTGCCGCCCGCCGCGAGCAGCCCATTGACGTCGCGCAGTTCCACATCCACTGAAGTGACCACAAAAGGTTCGGCGCCATCGTTACACAACGTAACGGATACGCACACTACCGCCCTTTCCGGGTCGATGTCCGGCGTAGTGATTTTGACGCTGAAAGGCTCGATATACACCAACGGGGATGTCAGCAAGTAAACATCCCGGTAAATACCCGCACCCGTATACCAACGGGAATCATCAGCGGTACGCGCTGTCACGGCTATCTCGTTCTCCTCTCCGTATCGCAGAAAACGATCAGCATCTATCAAAAAATGGGTATAGCCATAAGGATGCCGACCGGCAAAGTCACCGTTAATATAGACCATGGCTCGCTGATAGACCCCATCGAACTGCAACATGGTCTTCGTGCCTTTCCTTTCTTCCGGAACATAGAAAGTCTTCCTGTAAGCCCATGATCCATTAGCGAAGCAACCTTTTTTTGAGGATGCGGACTGTGTCCGCGAGGTGTTTATCATGGCGTCGTATGGTAGGTCGACAGACTTGGATACTATGTCGGCCGCAGCAAAAAAATCTGTGTTGTTGACAGATACGCGCCAGCCGCCGTTAAATGATTCTTTTATCATACCCGCACACTCCAATCGATTACTGATTTAAGTAATTGTAAACGATAGTATTTTGAAATGTATATCTAAAAAAATACTTTTTTATCGCATGGTTGACTGAAAACAGAGATGTAAGGTATAATTTATATAAAAAGCGAGGTGTAATCGCTTGGAATCATTGTTTTATATCCTGGAGCGGATTTTTCATGTGACGGCGATCCCCGTTCACGCATATGATAGCACCGGCAAAGTGGCGCTTTTCAACAAAGGGTGTAAAGCCGGTTATGATCCTTTAGACGAAAGTGACTTTAAGGAAGAACTCTTCGCCAGGGCAAAGCAAATAGAACGGCCTTTTTTGAAAACCGAAGATAATATTTGCGTGTACGGAATTATAAAAGACCCAACCGACTGTGTAATTATCATGGGACCTTATTCGCTCGGGCGGATAAGCGAACGCGAGATGATAGCATATACCAGGAAGCACAATGTGCCGTACGAAAAATTTAACATGGCCAGAGGTTCTATGCTTGAACTGACTTCCGCAATGGCATTGTTTTATTATTCGCGGACCGGTGAGATGCTTCTGGAGCTTGATATTAAGATAGATTCGGAGAACGAAGCAACTGATATAACCATTAGCGAAAACGACATCAGTAATTATATGATGCGCAACGTGGAAGAAGAGATTAAGCATATAGATTATCAAACTGAATTTTTGTATCTTAAGCAAATACGCGAAGGAGATATTGATAGTGTAAAAAAGGATTTAGATCCTAATTTTGACCTGGACTCAGTAGGCCGTATCGCAAGCGCCTCGCTAAAGAGATTTGAATACATGATATGCACATCCATCGCTTTGGCTACAAGAGCCGCTATTGAAGGCGGGCTTGATCCGGAAACCGCATATGCCATCAGCGACTTATATATGCAGCGCCTGGAGATGTGCAAATCTGTCAATGATTATTTTTCTGTTCAAAGAGATATGAAGTATGCGTATGCAAAGCAGGTAAGGAACGCCAGAGATACGCGCAGCAAGATATCATACGTGGAGAAATGCAAAGTTTTTATCGCTAATCATCTCAATAAGCCTTTCGATCTGGAAGACCTGGCTTCGGAACTGGGGCTGGCAAAAGCTCATTTGTCGCGTAAATTTAAGAAAGAGATGGGTATGGGGATCATGCAGTATACACGGTTAAAACGTGTGGAAACCGCGGCCAATATGCTGAAATTCTCAAACGAGTCGATCTCCGTCATTGCTAATTACCTGTGTTTTCCATCACAAAGCCATTTTGGAGCGGTCTTTAAGTCAATAAAGGGCGTTTCCCCGCAGAAGTACCGGGACTCAGAGCAGGTGATTTGACAGATTGCCGCTGATCCGGCGATCATTTTAGAATTAAGTCCTTTCTGCGATAAAAAAGATACTTATGCGATATATGTAATGTGCCTCTCAGAGTAAAATGAGGGGCATATTTTATTATTGATAAATACAGGAAAGGAGAGTCGAAGTAATGAGGGACGTCTACATCCTTTTACGGAATAACGCATCGGTCAGGCAGTTTGTCGACGCCATCGGCGCTCTGGAAGGTCGCTTTGAAGTGCATTCAAATCTGACGATACTGGACGCGCGATCGATTCTGGGACTGTACGGCCTGGATCTGTCTTCACCGCTCCTTTTACGCATCGAAAACGACTGCGCGGAAATTATGAGTGTGCTGGATCCTTTCATCATTGGTAACCAGGCGTTATAATCAAAACTGAACAAACTATTTGCGAGGTCACGTTTATGATTTATGACAGTATACGGCCGGGCCAAGTCTGGCTGGACACAAACGGCAATCGAATCCAGGCGCATGGCGGATCAGTCTTATACCAGGACGGTATATACTACTGGTACGGAGAAAACAAAGAGAAGACCACAGGTTGCGATGGTATCTGGCACTGGGGCGTGCGATGCTATGCTTCAAAGGATTTATACAACTGGGAAGATAAAGGGTTGATTATTCCGCCGGAGCCGGATGACCTTGAATCCTCATTACATCCTGCCCGATGTATGGATCGGCCTCACATTATCTATAACAAGCGTACAGGAAAGTATGTGTGCTGGCTTAAGGTAATGTACCCGGATGAAACTCAGCGATCAACCGTCTTAGCGGCAGATCGTCTTTTGGGACCTTATACGAAAATAAGGGAAAGATTGACGCCAATGGGAATGAGCGCGGGGGACTTTGACCTCGCCGTTGCGCCCGACGGTAAAGCATATTACTATTTCGAGCGAGTGCACAGCGAGACTATCTGCGCCGACCTCACGCCGGACTATTCAGACGTAACAGGCTACTACAGCACTCATTTTCCACACTCAGGCCCTCCCTATGTTCGGGAAGCCACGGCGCATTTCATCCGTGGCAACAAGCATTATTTACTTACATCAGGGACGACCGGCTACTTGCCTAACCCATCGGAAGCCGCAATCTCAGACACATGGCACGGCCCTTATCGGGTTCTGGGAAACCCTCACCCGGATGATGGAAGCCAAACCTCATATCATTCCCAAATCGCGTCTGTTCTGAAGGTCGAGGGCAAACGGGACTTATATATTGCTTGTGCCGACCGTTGGCTGCCGAAGCATATGAACATTGAGTACGAAGTTTATCGAAAAAGGTTCGAGCGGCTTTTTAGCGGCAGCAACGGAGCCGGTCCGGAGCTTGATGATTATAACGAGTTGGACGACATTTGCCGCGATACATCCATTGCTGATTATGTCTGGCTGCCTATTCGTTTC
>Ga0123353_10010542_pt1 | contig 12895 bp, 7 predicted proteins | sample TergutLab28metaG_3_FD_92763 | JGI IMG/M metagenome (GOLD analysis project Ga0123353, IMG submission 92763) | Labiotermes labralis P3 segment gut microbial communities from Petit-Saut dam, French Guiana - Lab288 P3 | ecosystem: Host-associated > Arthropoda: Insects > Digestive system > Gut ...
GAGTGGTCAGCAGCACGCCCCGGCCGCAATTTACGCCTGGGAAAGACCCTGTACCCATTTTACAGGAGGCTGGGTTGGCCCCAGGGCCGGTCTGGACGGGCGTAAAATCTCGTCCCTACCGGGATTAGATCCCGGACCGTCTAGCCCGCAGCTCAGTAGCTATACCGACTGCGCTACCGGGCCCACCTTAAAAGGCGTAGGTAAGGTAAAAAAAACTTAATAAAGTTAATGTCAGAGACCGATTGAAGTATTACATGCTGAACGGACTGTAAGTTTAGCCGCTTGTCTTCAAGATAATACCATTGCTTTTCTAGCTTTGCTTAGTGCATGGAAAAATGGACTTGCAGAGATCTCGCACAAAGCAACAACTGTCACTGCAGTGCGTAAAGAAATAGAAGAAAAAAGAAATGGAACACTCATAGCAGTAAAAATATTTTGTGAAACGCACAGAGATAGCAAAGTTGAAAACACACAAAGCAAGGAAAAAATTCTGGACAAAAAGTAAAATATTCCACCTTATTTGAATAAACAGTTCCCTTCAAAATGAAATTAAACAACTTGCACACACACACACACACAATTTTCCAACAAGTTACAAGTCATTCCTGAAGAGCAGGAACATAAGGCTCTGTGTTATATTATACTGGAAGCCAAATATCCAAATACCGATATTCGTAATGTTGGCGAAAGTTTTGCCAACGTGCACGCAATCACATGTTTCTGTTATTAAAATTCAAATTTCATCTTATTTAAGCATCACCGAGTTCCGGTGCTCCAATAAAACGTCAAGAAATAAAACTGTTGTGACTGGAGCAGTGCGTCCACACTGCCTACAAAACTTTACGGGAAGTACAAGGGCAAATTTACCTCGTATAATAAGTGTACCTGTTCCGGACAATATAGGTTAAACTATGCTCTTGCTGTTGGTAAACCCACACTACAGTCCACCGCACGTGCCTCATCACTTATCGGCATTCATGTTGTCACAACTGCTTTACATCCTGCGCTGTATCATGATAGGTCTAGAAGCCTACATTCTTTGCCAGCCTCGAGTTATGGGTCAGAATCTTCAGTTGATTCGTTCCCATAAACGGATTTGGGTTCAAAAATTCCTATAGCAATAAACTATATTTATTTCCTACCCCGAAACAAAACAAGCCATATCTCTTTAGTTAATTGAAACAGACCAGTTCTCGACATTTGATTTCGTTCAGTTCCCTAAACTTCCTCGTGCGCAACAACGTAGGATAGCCCGCAGGAAGAACTTTTTAAGATTACTGACTTCATTTCTATGTCCGGCGTAAAATCGTGCATCTCAACTACGATGTGTAAGTTTACTACGTCGTCCGGATTCCTCGACGTTATGGAATATTTGTAACAATTGTTTGCTTTGCAAGGAGTAGGAACATCATAGTCTTTTGGGACATGATAAGTTATCCCACTTCCAGAGTGTCGGAACTGGTCCTGTACTCATATTTAACGTGTACCGGTGACTATTTTAAGGGGGGGGGGGAACGAAAATTTGTAGGGACTTGAAGCTAACCACTCACCCCAACTCGTGCAACGGTTAAGAATGATTACGGCTGCGTCTTCACTTCCCTCACAAGGAAAGTTTTACATTACAGTTTGTTATGCCTGACAGTTAACAGTATTTTCTCTAGAACCTCCACAGTTTGAGACGATTACCTTTCGTTTCAGCTTTAAATCTAAATTATTCTTCGTCATATAATCAAACACAAAGAAGGCGTTGTTAAATACCGTGAACTGTGAAGGAGACAATGAGTGTATGAGATCTCGCATAGCCAGAACTTCCAATTCCTACATGGAACAATAACTGAAGAAATCAAATCTTACTGAAAGTGTAATACTTTCGTGCACAAATCTCATTAATAATCGAGTGTGTCAATGACATATGTGGACACAACTCGTGGAAAAAATAAAAACTGGCGCATTATAATTTATCTGCTGATTTAAGATTCTGACATTCCTTAACTTCTTCAAGCAATAAGAACACTTGCGAGGTATTGCTGGAAGAACGTACTAAGCCTTGAAATTCGGCACTAGGAATTACAAGCACTGTGGCTTTAATGCCTGAGAACAGCACAATATCCATCACCATATTGTGTATTTCAGCTTGTTGAGGCATTGCGCTACAACCAGAAGGTCGCGTGTTCGGTTACAGATGGGTTCGTTGGAATTTTTCATTGGCATAATCCTTCCGGCGGCAATGTGGTCCTGGGAACGACTCAGTCTCTAATAGAAATGAGTACCAAAAATACTTACTGGAGAGTAAAGCCGGGCGGTGTGTTGGGCCGAAAAACTAGTCACCTTCATGCACCGATTGTCTTGAAATTTGGGATCCAGTGCTTCCTGGAACCTCCAGAGGCCACCCAGACCCGAACAGGATTTGCTTTACCTTTCATAACGTGTAATATATTGCGTGTTGGACAAACATAATGAAATGGGGCAGGTTTTTTGCTTAAACTACTAATTAATACACTGTTATTTCTGATACCTATATATTATTCCAATTCTGGCAAAGTCCGTGTATGCATTCCCGTAGTTTGAGTATACACGCGTCTCACGCTGCTACAATTTCGCGTTTTTGTACTCCATTATTATCGCAGAAATCACTTACAATGTGGACGTCCACATGCAATGCACCACTAAGCAAATCGATAAGAATGCGATTACGCTTATCACTCTCACATTTACAGTCAGAATTCAAGTGAACGCTGTAGCAATTATTGTAACTCTAAAACCTAGTTATTGCAGTAAACAACAACCTTTTTTTAGTAACGCCCATAAAAACGTCCTGCTGTCACTCGAAACTAGTATAGCATGCTAATTTATTGTGGTCCACTAACTCGTCTTCACTGCAGGTCATTCGTCTATTTCTTACACCCTTTTACGTTACTACTTCATAGTCCTCATTCTTCCTTGAGCAATATCTCTCTGCCAGGAACACCCGCCATCTTCCTCTTCCAAACATCCCCCGAAGTACCACACTCGCTGACTCAACAAAGTGTCAACCCCCATAGCAAGAGCGGAGAGTTTTTGTGTCTAACCACCGGAAGTTCGAAGCAGCGGCATGAAACGTTGCACGCATATCACACAGGGATTTAAACTTCAGAACTTATTATTCTAGGCCGGTACTAAAGAAACATAAAAAATTAAGTGCAATTAGCAAGTGACGCAAAGTACTGCCAAGATGCTGAAGAGCTCATACTTGGTGCACAATGAGGAGAGAGACAACTCGCCCTCGATACAATTATCTTCTTTAAATGATACTGTTTTGTGATAAAAGCACAATTAAGCCACATCACGAAATGACATCTAAGAAAGGAATTTAAATTTCTACCGCAAACACACACGACCGTAAAGAAAGCTGCAGAATTTGCATCATATATAGTCATAAAAACCTCCATAATATAATGTTGGTATCAACACTTCAGAAGTTTGCACGGCCATCATTACTCAGAGTAGCAAGATTCGATGCCATGCAGTAGTAAAAAGTTGAGACACCTTCATGATTAATAGGTCTATAAGTTACACAAGCATATGCATCCAAAAATGGAAATAGTAACATATCTCCTATTATCTCCAAAGTAACGGTGAGGGTGAATGTTCGTAGCTGGAGAAGAACAGAAATCGCTTGATATCAAATGAATATGCCAGGTAAACGCTACAGAGAATTAACATTTGAAAAGTCAGTTGTAAGTATGCATACCAGCACATTTAGCTTTCACAAACTACACACAATAAACCGAGATTATAACATTAACGCCAATAACCGGCTTGCCTTATTGTAACTGACAGTGTCCTTTGCTAGCCACCAACGCTTCTTGGACTGCCACCCTGAAGATGGACATTTACCAATCGACAAGGCGTAACACCCCAGAAGATATGAATTTTTGGGTTGGGACTGAATCCTGAAAAGTAACTCAATTTAAATTGAATACATGAAGGGTTAAATATGTTTCATGCTTGCTAATCGTATTAGAATTCGGTAGCTTTTTTTGAAAAGTTCACCATTTATATGAAGAAATAATTGTCACTTTCGGGATATACAAGCTGTAAATTACCTACAATCATAAAGGGAATGAATATTATGGGTTACTTCTGGGGTTTATTTATGAGGCTGTTAATAAACGGACTACATATGTCGGATTTATGACAGGTTGATTTGTGAATTATGTATCAGGAAGCACTTAGAAGTGGTCCTGTCATAACGAAGATACCAACGGCAATTTGCCTTAAATTAATTAGGAAACGCACGGAAAACCTCAGTCAGGACAGTCGGTGGTCCCGCCCGAGAATCGCAACTGGAACCTCTAGGACACGAATCAACAGTATTACAACCACACATTGCAATGGGTTATAGTGAAAGGGGGTTATTTGTAACAGATACAGGAAAATATCCCCTTTTCTCAGGCAAAGTTGTATCAGCATTACACTCCATTCGGTCCTTTGTCTCTGGTGCATTTGAAACGGGCCAAGAATACTTGCTTCCGTTGGCTAATTCCCGTCTCCAGGCGACTGTTACTGTACTGAAGGACAAAGTTCTTCATTTTGAGGTCTGCGGTAAAATGAGAGTTGATTAACGTATTAGTTTAGTAACTGCAGCATCTCGGATTTGATGCCAAAACTGCGACAGAATTTAGAACTCTATTAGTACCTTAAAACAGAAAAATTAGTGACTTCACAAGCCAGCCTGCATAAGGAGTCAAGCCTCGATATATACTAATTCTACAATTAATCCAATTTAACATTCGTGTTTCGAAATTCAGCCGCCTAATACGGTTAAGGGTCACATAGCCTGGGCCCTTTCTTTCTTCTTCTGCATTCGCAATCACTTCCTCTCTCCAACCCACCAACGCGTCGACATTACACACACCCACGTAACTGAACAACAAACTTTCCATATAGCTACGAGTGTCTATTTTTATAAGTCAATGACTTGACTCCCTCCCATATGACGCGTCTTCTGGACCGAGAGCTGGATGAAGCATACTATGGAATGGAGGGATTCTACATTATTCCCATCCCCCATTTCTCTTTTTCTCTTACTTCCTTCGCTTACAATTTTTCTCCCTCCCTTAACTTTATACCATAAATTATTTTTTTCTTTTCTGCTTCGTCCAGGATCCGTAGTTCCCTCTTCGTTTAATATGCACATTCTTATTCGCATGTCTACTCTCCTCCCCGCTGCACGCCTTACCGACAACCTAACCTAACTCACCCTACAAATCCCCATATACCCAAGCCTATATATATTCCTAGTGACTATCCGAATTTTTCTCATTTATCACCTGGTATTTCACTATCAATTCTTCCTTCCACTTCTCCAAGTTCTCTTCTCTCCAAGTGCTTATTCTATGTCTACAAACTGAAGTGACAATTTCAGGCCTCGAATGTTAGAGATGTTTACAATTATAATGTATGTTGACATAAGGTTGTGGCAGTGAAAATAATTAAAACCTGACATTATGACCTCATGCAAAAGTAGTGGGGACAGAGGGCAGAGAAACTTAAATACATGTAGCTATCTTATAGCGTTAGGAACCCATTCACCGTCCAATTAAATGCATGTGTTTAAAAAATTAATTCCTATCCTTTGTATTACGCATGAAAATTACGAAAATATAATGGCAGAAGTACTTCCGTTACGTGTATGAAGCCGAGGCCGAAAGTCTTAAATAACACTGTAAACAAATAAACAAATGTTAAATATAATAATACAGTGTAAAGATATGGTTTTTATTACTTATCAAATTAACACCTATTTTAACCTACCTACCCTATAGCCGTGTTGTGGACAGTCTCTGAAACATCCGTGGCGATTCTCTGGTTTTCTGTAACCTCTTTAGTGCACACTGCAGCGTAAAAAGGGTCTACAAGATTAGGGCCTGTAAAAACTTTCTCCCGAGCTAAAAAGTACCCGCTGATTGTTTGCTAGTTATAAAAAGTCTCATAACTTTCTAAAACGTTTACGATTGTGCACAATTTTGGAAGGCAGGCGTCACAGACTGCAGGATCAGTCTCCGTGTAAACACAGTTAGGTGCAGGTGATTTAGCTTTTGCGTTCAAAACAAGTATATGTTTTCGTGGCCATAGTTCACTACGCAGTGATAATTAACAGTAAAACCGCTAGAAGTTCTAGCCTATGAAACAGAGTGCTTTGCTTAATGATAAAGAAGCCTTTTCTAATGCAACTGGATTTCGGCTACAGGACATGTTGCTGTAAGGTATTTCGTGAAAACAAGTGGACAAATTCAGAACTTACACTTACCCTAACACCAAGCCTCACTTCCATATGCTATGTAGAACAGCACGAAGCTGTTTGCTAACAACCAACGTAACTTAATAGCCGTAAATGTGAACAAGTGATATAGGGGGAAAAAAAACTGAAATATTATCATCAGAATAGACTTTCCAGGTATTTGTGCGGAACAAATTTCACTCAAGTGAACTTTCTGGACACGATTCACGTCACCAGTATTGGAGATGAATTTTGAATTGCGTAACGTCACGTAGATACTGTGAAGAACACTTTGGAAGGTAAGTGGAGTTCCAGAAATGAGACAGTTAGATGTATTTAATTAATTGATTAATATTTTATTCATACTCATACTACTCCATTTGTACTAACTCCATGTAGCAGAATCCTTCTTGAGAAGGTAACAGGTTCTGGGCTAGTCAAGAAACTCCTCGTATTTTATGGAACCCTAAAGTTCAGTCCAGTCCATGCACCCACCCCACTCCTTAAAGATCCATCTCAATATTATCCTCCCTTCTACGCCTGGGTGTTCCAAGTGGTCTCTTCCCCAAAGATTTTCCCACCAAAATCTGTATGCACTTCTTCTCTCTCCCACACGTACTACATGCCTCGCCCATCTCATTCTCCTTAGTTTGATCACCCGAATGATATTTGGCGAAGAGTACAGAACATAAAGTTCCTCATTATGTACTCTTCTCCAATATCCTATCACCTGGTCCCTCTTAGGCCCAAATAAATCCTCACTTCAGCAGTAGAGTATTATAAAATAAATTATGAAATATATGAATATATATATATAAGCACTATAAATAAATTATTAAAAGCCAATTTCCCAACACCTTCAGACTACACTATTTTTCAGTCATACGCACTGCTGCACTATTTTTTCACAGACTTTGAATATGCCGATCTCATAACTTCAGTTGCAAGCACTGATAAAATTCTGCACACTGATCGTTAAGAATTACAACATTATTCCGAAATCAAGTATTTATAATAGACGTACTTGAGGCATGAACTGGTTTATGGTCAGTGCGTGGCAACAATTTAAAAATATAAACAGAGGTAACTGCAGTAAATTTCATAGTGTTTTTTTTTTGCTTTCAGTTTAGTTTGTGTTGGCTTATTTAACCGAAACAAGAACTATTAAACGCTTCGCAAGTCCTGTGAAATCGATGAAAATTCTTGTAAAAAGTAAAGTGGAAATGGCAAAATCGAAAGGGAAATCAAGCCGCAGGAGAATACGCTAGGAGATTAAAATTTTTGTAACAAGTCTTGTATGGTGGAGGATTTTGTTAACAAATTCGCAAGAAACGGACTTCAAACTGCGAAAAATCTGCAATTTAACTCAATTAATAAACATTTGTTCTTTATATGACCCATCATCCACGCATTGATGAAAATATAAAATAATATTACCAACAAATGCACATAAGTATACTGAAATTAACTGATATAATCAACCCATTCATAATGTTTCCAATACAATATGGATGATAAGCTGTACGGAAAGAATCCAATAGGAAAACATTCCAGTACACGATTAAAAACTTGGCGACTGGCTATAGGCACCTTACTGTTATTACCACAGCGACATCTATGAAAATACAATGGACTGACCTTGTAGCTAGGAGAGGGAAAAAGATAATGCATGCAAAATTTTAGTGGGAAGTGTCCCGGAGAACGAACCCTGGCATGACTGACAAGGAAATTACAGGAAAAAAATTAAGGCGAATATTTGGGGAGTGGTTTGTGGGAACAAATTGTACACGAAACTTCCTCAAAACTGTATCTGACGGCTGAAACTGGACGTTTAGATTCTCTTGACAGCCGTGTCACGAATTTTGCCATGCCGACAAAAATTTAAAAAAAAAACGAATTTATCTTCAGATCCCACAAGACGGCTGTTTCACAGCATGGTATTTAGAATGCATAAAATGTAAATAAACATCCAATGAGCCTAAAATATTTTAAAGTTTTTTTTGGTAGGCCTTGAAGGAGACACACTAGTTTTTGTCACGGTACAATCAATATTTCTGAGATAAGAAATTTATGAAGAAAGTCTTAGGGTGGACAGCACGAATTTTCTTATACTTACTAAACAATCTGGCAACATAGCAGTACAAGGTCAGCCTCCTATTGGAAGGAAAAATGGTCAGAAAGACAAAAAAGAAAAGAATGTACACTTGCAGTTCATCATTATTACACTGGCCAGCTAAGTTGCCCCTGAGAGTGAACGAGGCTCAGCGGGCCCTGTCTTAAATACAGGTTAAGTTACCTAAGGTACCTTAGGTTACCACACCTAAACTTGAGAGACAGAAAGAGAAGAAAAGATGGGAGCGTTCAGGAGGGGAGAGGAGACTTTTTAATCTGGCACGGAACTGTGTTGAAACAGAATGGGCGCAGTCAGAGTTGTAGAACCTTCTTAAAAAAGACCCAAAATTAATGGCACTGTCACAATTTGGAGAATTAAGACATTGTCTGTTTTAAAGTCTTTAGAAAGTAAGACAAATCTATTCCCCTCATCTTTCGGTTGCTATATAGGAGAGAACCACCTACCGAACTTAAGGTCATGTCTGGCGTACAGTCTTCGTCATACTGCAATGCACATCAAAGCCTGTGTGTAGTAGTTGAGCAATAGGAAACAGTTCTTATAGTCTTATAATACAACCAAATAGACGCACTAATTTATCAAATTTATTTTATTGATAAAACTCTACATGTTTCGGGCAGTTCCTCTGTACATCATCAGGAGTTTTTCACTGTACACACAGAAATGGTATATGTCATACAGGTTTGCTGACAGCTTGCGAGCAGGATCAGGACGGAGTTCATATTCTACAATTTGATTTGAATAAATATCTAGCAAACCAAATTAAGAAACAGATTATTTACGAAGATAACAAGTTAAGGACGGTGGCAGACTTCAGTACGTACTAAAACGCATTCGTCGTACGCGCAGAACCCGAAGTCATAAGCTAAATTGTCATTGGGTGGAATTTTCTTCGTAAAAATTACTGATATATATTACAATACCGGGGTAAGCAGTGGCGCAGTTGGTTGAGGCATTGCGCTACAAGCCGGAAGGTCGAGGGTTCGATTCCCGATGGTGTCACTGGAATTTTTTCATTGACATAATCCTTGCGGCCGCACAATGGCCCTGAGGTGGACTCAGCCTCCAACAGCAAATAGTACCAGGAATTTCCCTGGGGGTAGGGCGGTCGGTGCGTAGGGCTGACAACTTTACCACTTTCATGTGCCAACTGCATTGAAATCTTGGAGTCTCAACCTCCTGGAACCCTATGGGCTTGTCCAGGCCTGTAAAGGGATTGCTTTACCTTTATTTCAATACCACTTTCATAAAGTAAAGCAGCGGTATATCTACATGGTTTAGAAACTTATTAGAAACATGAAAAAAATTGTAGCTTGTTCAATGATATTGCTACTTCATTTTCATGTGGTTTTGCGTCGAATCCTGACCACGGGACAACTGTTCTGAGTGATCACTGCCGGAACGTTTTTGCCCTATCTTATGGTCCGGTATTTTTCAAACATTTTTACCACGATGGTTCAATAAAATATCGTACTGCGCACAAGTGGGAAAACTACATAATTTTTTGATAATTTGTAAAATTTCAAATATTTTAAAACGAAATTAAATTAAATCTCTAAGCATGAATAAATTAAGAGTGGGTTGCGGGGGGGGGGGGAGTTTGAGTGATTGCTACGGTTCGATGCCTATCTTAAAACCTGCATGCTAAAGGATACAAAATTGTAATATTCATATGCTTTCATGGTGTCTCATATTAAAGATAAAAACAAAGAGTTTTGGAGAAGAGAGTTCGGTTCGACTGGAAGTAACAATAGACAGGAGAAAATTATATAAGGAAGAGTGTCATGACTCGTGTGTCTCAACAAATGTTATTAGAGTGGTGAAACCGAGGAGGATAATTTGGTGGGGCATATAGCACGAAGCCTCCATATAGGGACAAGTGGAGGGCTCTCGTAAGCACGTTAATGGTCCTTCGGATTCCACAAAATGCAGGGGTTTTCGTAACCACCTGAGGACCTTTTAACTTCTCACGGAATTTATTTACATCGATCGCACATCTTCAGGCTTAGTCTTTCCAGTGTCTATCGACTTCCTATTTAAAAAGAACATCCGCAAACAAACAAAACTAGAGCGATGGACTGTCCGCTCGTCCATAAAGTGATGCAGTTATTAAAAGACAATGAGTGAAATAACTTTATGAAAGTACATAGCGTTGGTGGCACACACACACACACACACACACCGCACACACATACACACACACACACACACACACCACACCACACAAGCCGTTTTATTTAAATTCTGCTGATTTCCTATTTCTCCTTAGATAAGCTGACACACCTCTATTACTGTCGGGGTTAAACCACGTGGAGTTTTACCTCCATCCCAACATAAGCAACTTTAAAAAACGAAACAAAAAAATCGTAACTGTCTTACTGGAAAGGTGTTTAAGCACACCGAAATCATAGCTTTAGCTTTTTGATGTTCTTCTGGTAAAGCAACTACAATGATTGGCAACTTGCAACTTGTATCTCCAAACAAACACTGAATATTACCGTCATTCAAAAAAGGTTCCAGAATTCAGAGAATTCACACAGCCAGTGAATGTGTGCGTCAAGGGTAGAAGGTGATCAATTTGAATCTTTTCGATCTGGGTACACATTTCCTACATGGAAACCCATTCGCAAATCCTATGCTTTTCTGTGCGTAATTCTAAATTTCCACTTAATAGGCCTAAATATTTAGAGTCATATATGCCTGGCAGGAGGTAGCGTGCAATATGGGAAGCCACTGAAATAAATTACTTGAATTACCTGTTGTATAATGATGACTATTTGTAATGAGATTTGACAACTTGAATGAGAATAGCGGATTTAAACGGTTATAGGAAAAAATAGTTTTTTGCCAAATTTACAAAATTTTGTGAAAGAAGAGAATACAAATAGACTTCAGGTAACCAAGGTCATTCAAAGGTTCTGTAGTCGCACTACAGAACCTTTGAATTAGAAGTGACGTTTGGGGGACAGACCATTGACTCTGAGTGGACGCCGCAAATTTATTTAAGATTCTTTACAGAATTACTTCATTTTTTTGCGGATCAGACCCTCTAGCGCCTTCCAGTTCAGAATTACATTGTGAAACGACACATATTTAGAGACATTTAATAAGACTGCTTCGACGAGGGATCGGCTGATTGCAAGGATTTTATATAGAATACAACATCAGAACCTACAAATGAGGTTCTCTTGCATCTCTTCCACACAGATAGTAAAAGATCGACCAGTATGTGCCAGTTTCGAAAATCGCATCCAAAGCGGCGAACTCGAAGACTTCGGGTTGTATTCGCCAGGTCTGCTTTCCGATGATATCTAGTTCAGGTGAAAGAATATCAGAATCCATTACAAAGAATAAGCCTTTCGAATACAACGAAGAAAAGTACACACACATTTATTTATGTATCCGAATAAACCCCGATAGACAAATTCAAGTACCTTAAATGCAGGTGTCAAATATGTCATGTTCTTGCCTGTAGATATGCCTGCCTCTACTGCACGGACACAACATTTTCTTAGTATTGTTTACGCCTTAGAATGTGGAGATTCTGTTTATTAAATTGTTTTGCCGTGACACGGCTAATGTGTCTTTGTGTTATAGCTACATTTACTGACGGTGAAGTTTAACTGTGACTGTACCACGGTGTTGTGATTTTGCAAATCCTGTGCCTCTCCCCCCCCCCGGCCTCCGGCCCTCACAAGTTTGAATACCGTGATGTGGGGGCTGATACACGAGAGATACAGGGCAACTGTAAGTCCAGGAGTAAGACGAGACACAAAGACATATTACAGACATTAACACAGATTTTCATCCTTTCCATCCCCTAGTTCCATCCACAAGATCTTCTCTTACTTCCCTCCCTTCCACAACATCCACTTCTCACAATACACCCCATCCTTCAACCCCCTAAACTTCAACTAAGTCTAGCAGACTTCACTGTAACTTTGTTAATCTATCCTCTAACTTTTAAACTCCGGTGATGCGGCCACACCACCAAAATATCCACACACAAATACACCCCACCTTTCCAGTCTTATTATTTGGTCTATTCAGTAGGACAAATCAAGGTCGTACAAGGACTTCAGTAGCTATTAGATTCTTTCGAATTGCACGTCTATTCAAAAAATGTGGTGTGTTTAATTTCACGAATTGGCATCCTTAATGTGACATAGCATCCTTAGGTAAAGGACAATATTAGTTTTCTTTAATTCAAGTGAAATAAAGGACAATTCCTGCCTGTAATAAAGAGAGTTATCAAATTTAAAAAGCCGTAAACATTTGCAGATTCTACAGCTACATTACACAGTACACAGGTACTGCGGCACAAACACACAATGCTTCAAAATCCACAGATGTGCAGCAGCTCTACTGTCACTACTTACTTACTTACTTACTCCATGGTGCAGAGTCCTTCTTAAGAAGCTAACTGGTTTGCAGCTAGTCAAGAAATTCCCCGCATTTCACGGAACCCGAAGGTTCATTACCGCACTCACAAACGTCCGCCA
>Ga0123353_10010547_pt1 | contig 12892 bp, 12 predicted proteins | sample TergutLab28metaG_3_FD_92763 | JGI IMG/M metagenome (GOLD analysis project Ga0123353, IMG submission 92763) | Labiotermes labralis P3 segment gut microbial communities from Petit-Saut dam, French Guiana - Lab288 P3 | ecosystem: Host-associated > Arthropoda: Insects > Digestive system > Gut ...
GATAGTTCAGCTTTATTAACTCCAGATGAATGTGAAATTGGGGAAAAAATAAGATAATAATAATAATTTATTTAATAATCATGCTAATAGAATTATTTAAAAAATAAATAATAACTCATACAATATTTTATATATTTATATAATTTTTATAAATATTTTATAGGATATATAATAAGTTTTATAAGAGATTATATAGAATTATTGTAAGATTATATAGAATAAAACTAACACACCTATTCACATCAATTTTTAGAAATTGGCGTTACTCTTTGTTGTTGTGAATAAAAGTCCTCACGGTGATGTAATGGATGAATCGATTCTTATAAGTACTACTGAGAAATACCTAAATCAAATACAATCTGAAAAAATAGATTTAGAAAATATATCTAAAAGAGATGTATTTAAATCAGTTTACTATAAATTCACTACTAGATTAAACAAACTTCAAAATTTAAAAGAAGACATGGATTTAAAGGGATACACAGCCCCATATCGTTCAATTAATAAATTTGGGTCTAGTGTATCTGGAGATGTTGCCTTTGAGGAACTAAATGAAGTAAATAGGCATGGTCAAATTTTTAGAATGAAAGCAACAGCTAAAAAAAATATTCTTGACCGTGTGAAATCAGCTATTGATGCTCATAAAATTGCAATTGGTCACTTAGAAGAATATGGGATTTTTAAATGTGATTCTTGTTCTAAATCATATAAACCTTCAACATTTATTGATTTAGTTGAAAAAAATGAAAATATCCAAAAAGAGGATACTGGAAAAGAATCTACTGATGATTATTTAGTTAATGGAAAAGAATCTGTTGGGGAGTATGTAGCTTGTGGAAAAGAATTTACTGGTGAAAATATACTCAATGAAGAATATATTAATGATAATAATCCTGAAGAATGTTCTTGTGGGAGTGAAGATTTTAACTTTGAAATTAATGAAACTGGAATATATAGATTAGAAATTATTCCATACTTACCTTTATCTGGAAATTATATGGTTTTAATGTCTGAAATGACAAGTTGGGGAAGAGAATCATTTAAAAAAGTTTTAAATCTTTTAAAACAAGAAAGAAAAGGTGTTGTCAAAACTGTTTCAGTTGTTATAAAATTTAAAGATAATGATAGATGGATTCACAAAAGAGTTACTTTAGATTCTGAATATGTTAATAACTATGAAGAAGAGATAAGGCGCCAATATGGTAAAGATGTTAGAATAGAATTTTTACAATTTCATAGAACTAAACCTACTATAATTAATGATAAGCATGCTAGAACCGCATTAGCTATTGGTTATGCAAAATATGCTGAAAATATTGTTCAAAATATTAAAGAAGCAGTTTTTAAAGAAAGAATATCTAACATATATAAATTAGCTAAATATGATGAAATAGTCAGGGATGTTAAGTTACAAAAACCAAAATTCATTACAGAAGATGATTCATTAGAAGAATGGAGAGAATTTGAAATTGAAAATCGTCTTAAAACAGTTGGATTAATGAGTAAAAGAGAGAATCTTGATCCTCAACTACTTCAAGATATAAATAAAAGAAAAAATATAGAAAAAAACATTTTTTCAGAACTTGCTTCAACACTTATTTTATGGGATATTTTTAAATATTACTTAACAACATCCCAAGATAGAAGAAAAAGGTATGGTGGACCTTTCCCATATTTAAGAAATGAAATTGATAGACAACAACGAAGAATATTTGAAAATATGAATAGGATTGTTGTTAATATTTTAAAAAATAATGAAAATGAAAAAATCATTGAATTACAGAATATGGATTTATTATTAAACAAAAAGTTTAATTTAGAAAAGAAAATTAAAGGTTCTAATATTAAGATAGATTATGTTGCTTTAGGTGCAGCTATAATCTCTTCAAATTGCAATATACCAATTTCATTTTCTGCAAGAGCATTTAATGTTAAAGAAAAAAATGTTATAGAAGAAATTAAAAATATCGAAACCTTTAAAAAACCAAAAAGTGATAAATCTAAAAAATTCTTAGAAATGATTAAGAAAAAATAGATATCTATTAAAATAATATTTATTAAAATAATATTTAAAAGAGAATATTAATAAAATGGATTTTAATAAAGATTGATAAAAAGTAGATTCTAATAAAGATTGATAAAAAATGGATTCTAATAAAAATCAAACAAATGAGGAAGAAATAGTTCATATAAGTTCTCAATTAAGTTCAAAGATGATTGTTGAATTAATAGAGAAATACCCTAATTTAAAAAAAATTACTTGTCCTCCTAGTTTATATAATCGAATTTCTGATAAATATTTAGAAGCTTTAGAAGAATTAGGAATAACAGTTGAAATAAACCACAATTGGAATACTAAAATTAAATACACTGATTATGAAAAGAAAACTGTTTATAATATGATTAAAGAGGGTAAAACTCCTTTAAAAATATCAAATGACTTAAATATTCCTATTAAAACAATTTATTATTTGAAAGATAGTTATAATAAAAAGACTCATAATAAAATTCATTTAAAAAGAGGAAAAAAGAAAAAATATAATATGGAACTTAGAGAAAAGATTAAAAAACTTCAAATATCTGGAATATCTCCTAAAGAAATATCAAAAAAAGAAAATATTCCTCTTAGAACTGTTTATTATATACTTAAGAATGGATAACTTTAATATGAATTGCAAATAAATAATAGTGGAACAATAAGTGTTTTGATTAATAGTAGAATAATAATTGTGTGGATTAATAGAAGAATAATAATATCACTGATTAATAATAGAATAAGATATATAATGGTTAATAAAAGGTGAAAAAGTGGTTGATGTATTTGCAATAAGTACTGATTTAACAATTTTCTTAATTTCAACATTTTGTGGAATATTAGCATTTTTAATAACTAGGATTACTATGCCTCGTCTTATTAAGAGACTTGAAAAAGCAAATATTATTGGAAAAGATATTCATAAAATTTCTAAACCAATAGTTGCTGAAATGGGTGGAATTGGTATATTATTTGGATTTATTATTGGAATATTTACGGGAATATATCTTTATCCTCCATTAACATTTCAATTAAGTATAGTTCTTCTTGTTATTCTATTAGTAGGTATTATTGGAATGGTTGATGATTTATTAACCTTATCATCAAAAGAAAAATTTATATTGCTCTTTTTAGCAGGAATGCCTTTGATATGGATTGCTCCTCCAAATGTAGGGTTATTATATATAATAGCAATACCAATAGCTCTTTCTATTGTAGCAAACCTTACAAATATGTTAGCTGGTTTAAATGGAATTGAATCAGGACTAGGTGTAATAGCTATGACCTCTTTAACCATATCTTGTATAATTTTGGGAAAATATGATGTAGCTATTATTAGTATGGCAATGTTAGGGTCATTAATTGCATTTTTATTATATAATAAATATCCTTCAAATGTATTTCCAGGAGATACTGGAACACTTATTATAGGTGCTGCAATTGCAGCAATAGCATTTATTGGAAGAGTGAAATTAATAGCATTTATTATACTTTTACCTAATATTATTGATGCATGTATAAAATTTTTTAGTGCAGGGGTTATGGAGAGACAACAACACACTCCAACCCAAGTCAATAATGAGGGAAAACTTATAATTCCAGATCAAGGATTTAAATCATTGATACGCTTGGTTCTTAGAAAACCAATTAGTGAAAAGGAAGCAGTAAGAATTATTTGGGGAATAGGGATTGTATTTGGACTACTTGGGATTATAGTAGCTGTTATCATGCCAAATATAATTGGAAATGCTACACTTGCTCAATTTATAAAATATAAAGACTTATTATATTATGTATTTAGTTTTTAATATCAATTTAATCTATTGATACAAAATCAAACCCAATTAACGTTAGCTGTTGTAAAAACATGTTTATTTGAAAAACAAGGATTATATAATGCATTAGTTAATTTAGATGTGCCAAATGTTAAAGTTATGCTTTTTTTTACATTATAATTTATTCTTTCACCAGCTGAAAGTCTATCCTCTCTTGAAAGTAAAGTAGGTGATGAAGCATAAACTCTTATCTGTATACTTGTTCTATTATATCTACTATCATATCCTCGATTCAAAGTATCTATTTTTACTATTTTAATGGAGTTAGGATGTGTTAAAAGAATATTTTCTTCTGTGTATTTAAGATATGCGCTTTCTTCGAATATAGCTAATTTATTTTCAGCTACCCCGAAACTCGCACCACCTCTTGCAGCAGCCATAGCTAAATTGAAATCATTATCATAACTTAAAAAATTAGCTAAAGACAAAATTAGCACTAAACTAAAACTAATCAAAAATAGAAATTCGATTGTGGATTGTCCAGTTGATTCTTTAGTAAAATTGTTCATAAATATTTCATTCTCCTTTGAAGATTTTATTCTAATTTAAGTATTTCATTTTTATTTAAACATTTTATTATCATTTAAGCATTTTATTTTCATTTAAGCATTATATTCTCATTAAACAATTTATTCTCATATCAATGATTCTATTATTCATATAAACTACAATAATAATTAGTTATTTATTTAAATATTGTAAATTTGAATTACAGTTAGATTATCATCATTTAAAGATTTTTTAACTTTATATGATGCTCCAGGATATAATCTAATTTCATTCACGATATCTCCATGTATATTAGCTAATCGTATTTGATGAATTGATGATTCTCCTTTTCTTGAAGGAAGGGATATTATAACTTCATTTTGTTTAACTGTAATAAAATATGAGCTTGATGAAATATTATTTGGAAGAATAATTTCTTTTATATTCCCAACATTATTGGCATTCACTGAGTTTATAGCATTTCCAACACTATCTACAAGGGATCTAGCATTGAGATTAAGTTCAATTCTTTTTTCATCTGAAAGATTACTTTCTATTAAATTTAATGAGATAATAAGTATAATCAATATTAAAAATATAGTAAAGATAAAATCAACCATGTATGTTCCTTTTGAATCCATATTAAATTTTTTATTTTTAGCTATTTAAAAACTTTACTCTTTTGGTAGTGTTAAATTCATTTAAACTAAACTTTCAAAGCGAATATAGAATATTAAGTAATAATGCTAAATTAAGTTCAATGAAAAATATTTTTATTATAATAAAAAATAATTTAAGAGTGTTTTTTAATGTAAAATTAAAATAAATATTTAAATAGTATTTTTTTATAAGATAATAAAAATTTTCTAAAGGAATATAAAACAATAGGAATAGTTTATTAGAGAATATAAAATAGTAAAAATAATTTTTTAAAGGAATATAAAGTAATAATAGTTTATTAAAGAATATAAAATAATAAGAATAATTTATTAAAGATATAAAATAATAAGAATAATTTTTTAAAGGAATATAAAATAATAATAATTTATTAAAGAATAGTAAAATAGTAAAAATAATATATTGTTATAAACAAATATAACAATGATTTAATTGTAAGTAAATAAAAACTTAGATGGTCACTATGTATGAATTAATACTATTTACTGGAGGAGTTTATAAATTCGATGAATTTGAAGAATTTATAGATGACCTTGGTGGGTTAATAATAGAAATGGAAAGTTTCAAATTTAATAGAGGTATGTATTTTTTAAGTGAAGAAATGAGAGTTTTAGTTCTCATTCCAGAAAAAGAAAATGAAGAACTAAAAAGATTTGTTAAAAGAATAAAAGGAACTTTAGATTCAGTACAAATGAAAGATACTGATTTAGAAAAAGTTATTTTGATTTTTGAAATATATAAAATTTTTGAAATTAATGAAACTATGAATTTTGAAAGTATAATAGCTTATTTATCTGATAGTCCTGATTTTATTCAATTAAAAAACTTTAAAATCAACAATCCTCATAAACAAGAAAATTTTTCTAAAAATATAGAAAAATTACTAATTATGATGGAAGAAATGAAACTTATTAAAAAAATTGAAAAAGAAAAAAGTGATTATTATAAGATAAATTTAAAAAATATTTAGAACTTAATCTTTGTTTTATTATATTATCCTTTTTATTTTATTATATTATCATCTTTATCTTATTATATTAAATATAATAATATATTAAAATTAATATAATTAAACTATATAAATATGAAATTATATATCAATATAAATTATAATTCATCTATAAAACACATATAAATTATAAATTTATTTATAAATCATAAATTACTTATAAATCATTAATTAAATCATTAATTACTTATAAAACCATAAATATCAAGTAAATTATAATTCAAAAATATATTATAACTCAAAAATGTATTATAACTCAAAAATGTATTATTAATTAACTCTAAATTATCATCTATATTATCAATAATTATATGGAAAAGGAATATGAGGATTTTTATACTTAGTTCTGGGGAATATGGTTCAAGAATAGTCAATGGATTAGCTATTCATGGATTTGCACCTAATATTATAGGGATACATGAATTCCCATCAAAAGATGAATTATCTGACTTTATCGAAGATGTAACTGAGTATGTCCCAAGCAATATTCCTGAAGCTGATTTGATAATAGCTGTTGGAATGCATGGGGATATAAATATGGTAATTCCACCAGTTGTTAAAAAATCTGGAGCTAAATCAGCTATTGCTGCTATTTATCATCCTCAACAAATACCATTTGGTCTTCAAAATGAAATCAAATCAGAGTTAGATGATGATATAACAATAGTATTTCCAAAACCATTTTGTTCTCTTACTTCAGTTGGTGATGAATTCATTGATAAATTCACTGAAAAATTTGGAAAACCTAAGCTTATAATAGAAACTAATAGTGGTTCTGATGAAATTGATGTAAATAGTAATATTATTTCTGTAAATGTTGTAAGAGGAGCTCCTTGTGGAGCTACTTGGTTTGTAGCAGAAAATATTATTGGAATTCCTGCAAAAGAAGCAGAATTTGAAGCAAATAAAAAACATCATAATTTTCCTTGTCAAGCTTCAATGGCAACAGATAAACAAAGTGGAGATACTATTCTTCACCTTGCTAGTTACAAAATAAAAGAAGCAGTAAAAAGAGCTATTGGGTTTACTTGTAGAGTAGCAATGGTTGACCCTGAAACCTGTGAAGGTTTGGAATTCTGTGATAATATTTGTTTAAATATATGTCCTAATGTGGCAATGGGTGTTAATACAATTCATTATGGAAAAGACGGCAAAGCTATTATTGATCCAGCTACTTGTGGAGTATGTGAATTTTGTATTCCTGAGTGTCCTTATGGAGTAATTGAAGTTTACGAAGAAAGAATTCCTGTTAGTAAAGAAGAATAATATTAGTTAATAAAAATAATAAACTAAATTAATAAAATAATTATAAAGTTCATATTTCTAAAGTTCATATTTGTAAAATTCATAGTTACAAATTGTATATTTATAAAATTTATATTATTTGTAAAATTTATATTTATAATCTATATTATTGTAAAATTTATATTTATAAAATATATTGTTATTATAAAAGATTTATTTAAAAATAATTATTAATCTCGTGATATAATGAAAGGAAAAGTAACTTTTATTGGAGCAGGACCAGGAGATCCTAAACTATTAACTATAAGTGGATATCAAGCTATTAAAAATGCAGATATTATAATATATGCAGGATCACTTGTTAATCCAGAAGTATTAAATCATAGAAAAAAAGATGCTAAAGTATATAATAGCGCATCACTTGATTTAAATGAGATAATAAATATAATAGAAAAGGGAATAGCTAATAACAAGGAAATAGCTAGAGTACACACTGGTGACCCTTCAATTTATGGAGCTATTGGAGAACAAATTAGGGAATTAAAAGAAAGAGATATTGAATTTGAAATAATTCCTGGTGTAAGCTCTGTTTTTGGAACAGCTGCTGCTCTTGAAGCTGAACTCACACTTCCAGAAATTTCCCAAACTGTTATTATAACAAGACCAGAAGGAAGAACACCAAAACCAAGAGAAGAAAGTTTAGCTAGCTTAGCTACACATCAAGCTACAATGTGTATATTTCTTGGTGTAGGAATGATTGATAAAGTAGTAGAAGAACTTAAAGAGGGGTATAATGGAAAAGAAGGATATAATAATGAAACTCCAGTTGCAGTGGTTAGAAAAGCTACTTGGGAAGATCAATTAATCATCAAAGGAACATTGTCTGATATTTCAGATAAGGTTAAAAAAGCTAATATTAATAAAACAGCTATGATAATAGTTGGAGATATTCTTAATCCTGGGGATTTTAAAGCATCTAAACTCTATGATCCTGATTTTAAACATGAATATAGATAAAATAATTATTTGGATAAGGATAAAAATATTGTTTAAATATAGATAAAATAATTATTTGGATAAGGATAAAGATATTGTTTAAATAATGATAAAATAATTATTTGGTTTTGGATAAAAATATTGTTTAAATATAGATAAAATAATGAAATTTTAAGCTATTTTAAAACTTTAACTCCATCATTTGTTCCTAGAATAACTTTATCTACCATTTGAGAAAATATTCCATTTTCTATAACTCCTGGAATAGAGTTAAGGTCTTTTTCTAGTTGGATAGGATTATCAATTTTCTCAAATTTTGCATCAATTATAAAATTACCCTTATCAGAAATTACTGGACCATCTTTATATTTAGCTATTCTTATTTTTGGTTTTCCGCCCATGTCATGAATAGCTGAAAATACTGGTTTAACAGATTCAGATATTATTTCTAATGGGACTGGAAATTTTCCAAGTTTATCAACTAATTTTGAATCATCAGCGATTATAATGAGTTCATTAGCAGAATAATCAACTATTTTTTCCAATGTATGAGCTGCTCCTCCTCCTTTAATTAGGTTAAAATCAGGGTCAATTTCATCTGCACCATCAACAGCAATATCAATATCATGTTCATCGAGAGTAGTTACTGGAATTTTCCATTGTTTAGCTAAAAGAAAAGATTGATATGATGTAGGAATGCCCATTACTTCAATGTTTTCTTCTTTTATTTTCATACCTACTTTTTCAATAAAATAATGTGTTGTAGAGCCAGTACCTAAACCTATTATTTGATTGTCTTTTATTTCTTCTGCAGCAGCAAAACCCGCTATCTTTTTGAGATTCATACTTTAACACCAAAAAAATTATAAATGCTATAATTATGAGATTAAATGCTATAATTATGAGATTAAATGCTATAATTATGAGATTAAATTATTCATGTATTCTTAAACGAACTTTAGTAAGATTGAATCCTTTAGCACAATTACCATCATGCTTTCCTAAGTTTTCAATTATAACACATTTGTCTCCTTCAATCAATCCATTGGGGAAGCAATCTTGACGAAAAACGCAAGTTATATCACAATCAGGAGTTTTATGAGTAATATTTGATCCTACGAATGCTTTTTTAGAGTCAATAAATGATTCTATATCACTTTTTTCTATTTCAACAGCTTTAACAAGCCCTGTGTCATGAACTTCACATTTTTGACTAATATCTTTAACATTAGTAATAGTATACTTTCTTCCTTTTTCTAAAGAATCAATACAAGATGCTTTAAATCTACATTTTTCACAAGCTTCAGCAGGACCATCAAAGATAAATGATAATCCAATTTTAGCTAAATCTTCTCCAATTAAAGTTATCATTAAATCACTCCTGTTTTCACAGCTAATTTTTCAGCTGCATCTCTTGAAAGTCCTCGTTCACCTAATATAGTATATCTTTCAGGACGAATTGTATGGGCTAATGTAAGAGCTTCAATAATATCTTCAGAATCTATTCCTAATTCATATGCATTAGTTGGTGCCTTCATATCTGTCAATGCACTTTTTATAAATTCCCAATCTCCTCCATGGAGATTCATCATCATAATTGTTCCAACACCACATTGTTCACCATGTAGTGCAGGTTTGCTAACTATTTTATCTAAAGCATGACTAAATTTATGTTCAGATCCACTAGCTGGACGACTTGATCCTGCTATACTAATAGCCATTCCACTACTAAATAAAGATTTAACCACAAGACGAGCACTTTCTTCTAATCCTTCTTTGATTGACTTTGAAGATTTCATTATCAGCTTAGCAGTCATGATAGAAAGGGCTGCTGCTGATTCACTATAATTTTCATTTTTCAATCGATTTGCAAGTTGCCAATCTTTAATAGCTGTATAATTAGAAACAATATCTGCACACCCTGCAGCAAGAAGACGAAATGGAGCATTACGGATTATATTGGTATCAGCTATAACTCCAATAGGAGCCTGTGCTTTTAAAGAAACAGACCCTTCACTACTTTTAATAGATGCCAATGGAGACACAATTCCATCATGTGATGCTGCTGTAGGTGCAGAAACAAAATAGATACCTAAGTCAGTAGCTGCCATTTTAGCAACATCGATTACAGTACCTCCACCTATTCCAACAATTAGAGAAGTATTATTAATATTATTTTTAACATCTTCTATTGTTTCTAAAGTAGCAGCATTTATTTTAGAAAGTTCTACTGAAAAATCTTCACTTTCAAGACTTTCAATTGCTCTGTCTGCTCCGATTTTAAGAACATTTGAATCAGTAACAACTAAAACATTTCCTTCAAATCGTAAGTCTTTACAGATAGCTCCAGTTTTATCTATAACATCAGAACCAATATGAACTTCTCGAGGCATCTGAATTTTTTTAGAATCCATAATATTCTCCTAATTTACCATATAATTATGAAATAAGATTGTAAATTTAGCTTATGACATATTGTATAGTAATTTATCTGTTATTTTATAATTTTTATATTATTATATAATTATACAATTATTAATTCATTATATAATTATTATACTTATTTTATAATTTATCATATTCATTATAAAATTATTATATTTATTATAGAATTAAATTATATTTATTATATAATTATTATATTTAGTATATATTAATAAAATATCTTTTGATTTTTTATGAGGAGTATATGGTCTTTAATCATAACATTTATATTCTATAAAAAAGAATACTTTACACTGAAATAATTTTAATACAATATAACTATTGAAAATTTATTTTAGACATTATTATATAAATTGTTATATTTATATTATTTTATAATTAGAAAGCACGAATTAAAAACTGTGAAAGTTTTATTGTAAAGTTGTGAAAGTTTTATTGTAAATTTATGATGGTTTTATTATAAAGTTGAAGGTTTTATTATCATACTGGAAAATTATTGATTATAAGTTTAATAATTATATATAATAATATATTTAATAGATAAAATTTAATTTTCTATATTATTATTATTAAATTAGATTATTATTTTAAATAGAGATAAAATATATGATTATATAATTGTGTAAAATTTTTAAATTTTGTATGATTGAAGTAGAGGCATGACTCAAATGAAAATTAAAAAAAATGGACTCTTATGGGCAATTGGACTTACAATTCTTACAGTTTTATTGCCTTTAGAAGGTCTGTCTTTTGAAGGACATATGGCAATTGGATTACTTGTATTTGCAGTAGTGATGTGGGGTTCTGAAGCACTTCCATTACCTGTAACATCCTTGATAATCCTTTTTTTACAACCAATTATGCATATAGCTACTTTTCGAAATGCAGTTACTGAATTTGCAAATCCTATCATTTTTTTAATGATTGGAGGATTCATAATTGCTGAAGGAATTAGGAAAAGTGGTTTAGTTCAACGTTTAACATATTTTATGTTAGATAGGGTTGGTACGAGTGCTAATATGTGTTTATTTGTTTGTGTTTTTGCAACAGGATTGCTTTCTGTGTGGATAGAAAATGTAGTTGCATTTGCATTAGTAATACCTATTATTAAGGAAGTTATTGATTTATTAGGTATTAGAAGCCCTCAAGAAGGAAAAAGTAACTTTGCCAAAGCAGGAATATTAGGTGCATGTTTTGCCTCATTATCTGGAGGTTTAGCTACTCAGATTAGTACAGCTCCAAACTTAATAGCTAGTGCATATGTACATATTCCTTTTGCTAATTGGATGTTATTTGGATTCCCAATAACAATAATTTTACTATTTACAATATGGAAATATTTAGGATTTATCTTCCCTTCAGAAGTCAAGGAAATACCTGGAGGACATCAAACTATTAAAGAAAAACTTACTAATGTTGGAAAAGTTAAAAGAGATGAAAAAGTTGCTCTTATTTTACTTCTTTTTACAATATCTTTATGGGTAACAGGAGAATTCACTGGTTTAACTAGTTATGCTGTTGCTTTAATAGGTGCATCTTTATTTTTCGTATTTAATATTTTAGAATGGCAAGATGCTCAAAGAAATGTTGATTGGGGTCTCGTTCTATTTTTTGGAGGGGCTTTATCTATGGGGGCAACTTTAGTTTCCACAGGAGCTGGAAATTGGTTAATAACTCATTTATTAAGTTTATTAGGACCTAATCCAGAACCTTTATTAATAGTACTTATTTTAATGGTGGTAGGTGTTTTATTAACTCAATTCATGTCTAATGTAGTCATAGCGGCTATTTTAATACCTTTAATCATTTCCCTACCTCAAGCACAAGGCGAATTAGGAATGTTTGCTGTGCCAATAGCTTTAGCATGTTCATTACCGAGTGTTTTACCAATGTCAGATCCTACAGTAGCTATAACTTATGGTTTAGGTTATATCAATGCTACTGAAGTTATAAAAGCAGGTGTACCTATAATTATTGTAGGAATATTTGCAACGATTCTAATGGTATTCACAATTGGAAGACCTTTAATTGGTGGATAAAAGAAGCATTATTGGATATTATTTTAAGAAATATTATAATATTTCTTTTTAATTTCTTTTTAATTTTTTATTATATTTTTTATTATATTTTTTATTATATTTTTTATTATATTTTTTTTAA
>Ga0123353_10010550_pt1 | contig 12891 bp, 7 predicted proteins | sample TergutLab28metaG_3_FD_92763 | JGI IMG/M metagenome (GOLD analysis project Ga0123353, IMG submission 92763) | Labiotermes labralis P3 segment gut microbial communities from Petit-Saut dam, French Guiana - Lab288 P3 | ecosystem: Host-associated > Arthropoda: Insects > Digestive system > Gut ...
CAAACTGGACTGGTTCGAGTTCGAAGCCTATCGCCAGGCCATGCGGGCGGCCGTGCTGGCGGGGTTCGACAAAAACAAGGATGGCAAACTCACCGGCGCCGAGCGCGACGCTGCCATCAAGGCGCTCCAAGACGGCAAAGTGACCATCAAACCAGGCGTGGAAGCCCCCCGCGGGGCGCTGCCGCCGACGCCGGACGACCCGTGGGGCGACAACCAACGCTCCCGCCCCCCGCGGGTCAGCCGCCCGCTGGAGACGAGCGGACTGAGCGACGAAACCATTCGCAACATCAAAAAATTAATCCCCAACGCGGTCGCGGTGGACATGCAGGACGTGACCCGCAGCGCCGACAGACGATACCTCACCATCGGCCTCTACTGCGACGACGGCAAGACGCGTGCCGTGATGGTGCCTGAAAAAAAAGAAGTCATCTGCAAAATGCACCTGGACACCCAGCCCGCGCCGCTCCGGGAATTCTTCCTGCGGCAATTCGATGCCGGCGGCGACAGAAAACTCACCGACGAGGAATGGAACGCCTACGAGACATTTGACGACAACCTGGCGAAGACGATGAACGGCTGGATGTCGCTGATGTTCGACAAGGACACCACCCAGGCCGAGCGTCACGAGGCCTTAACCGCGGTAGGCCCGAAAATTGACCTGGGCGTGAACCAACGAGCAGGCCGCGATATCCTGCCCCCCAAGAACGAAGACGAAGACGACGACGAAGACATGGCCGCCTTCTATGAAAAAGTCAACGTTGGTATGGTGAGATACATGGAGCGCTTCGAGAAGCGGGCCCTTGCCGACAACGGCGGAAAACCCAACGCCGCCACCCGCGCCGCCCTGCTCAAGGCCCTCGATGCCGACATCCGCGATCGGGCGGAAAAAATCGGCATGAACAACGGCAAACTCACGCCCGAAAACAGCGCAAAACTTTTCCTGGAATTGACGGACGAGTGGTTGAAGGAGGAATAATTCGCGGCGAAAAGGAACGTCCTACAGCGCAAAGAGGCAAGCCATATCCATGATCCGTCGAACCTTGTAGAATGGTGTGAACGAGGTGAACCATGGGCGGCGAGTTTACGGGAACGATTGAACGTGTTGACGCGACGCGGTGGCGGATTCCGCGGAGCGGCGGTATGCGCGTGGACGGGATGATTTACACCAGCGACGAGTTGATTCACGGCGCGATCGGCGACGGCGGGGCGCAGCAGGTGGCGAACGTGGCCCATCTGCCGGGAATCGTCGGGGCCTCCATGGCCATGCCGGACATTCACTGGGGGTACGGATTCCCCATCGGCGGCGTGGCGGCGACGGACATCGCCGACGGCGGCGTGGTGTCGCCGGGCGGGGTGGGATACGACATCAACTGCGGCGTGAGGCTGTTGCGGAGCGACCTGCCCGCCGCCGAGGCCCGCGACCGCCTCAAACCGCTGGTGGACCAACTTTTCCGCGACGTTCCGGTGGGCGTCGGCGTGGGCGGCGAGTTCGAATTCGCCGGCGACGAGCTTCGCCGCCTGCTGGCCGAGGGGTCGGGCTACCTGCTCGCGCAGGGCCTGGCGACGCAGGATGATCTGGACGCGACCGAGTCGGGCGGATGTCTCGCCGACGCCGACCCCGATGCCGTCAGCCGCGAAGCCTACAAGCGAGGCCTGGACCAGTGCGGAACGCTCGGCAGCGGAAACCACTTCGCCGAGGTGCAGGTCGTCGAAGCCATCTACGACGCCGACGCCGCCAACGCCCTCGGTCTGGTGCACGACACGGTGGTCGTGATGATCCACTCCGGCAGCCGCGGGCTGGGCCACCAGGTGTGCACGGACGCCCTCAAGGAACTCCGCAACGCGCCGGCGAAATACGGTATCGAACTGCCCGACCGCCAACTGGTCTGCGCGCCGGTGGAGAGTCCCGAGGGCCAGCGGTATCTCGCGGCCATGCGGGCGGCAGCGAATTACGCCTGGGCGAACCGGCAGTTGCTGGCCGTGCAAGTCCGCCGGACGCTGGCGCGGTTCTTCGGGCAGAGCGAGGAAAGCCTCGGCCTGCGGCAGGTGTACGACGTCGCCCACAACATCGCGAAAATCGAAACGCACACGGTCGAAGGCCGGCGCGTGAAGGTGTGCGTGCATCGCAAGGGCGCGACGCGGGCGTTCCCCGCCGGCCATGCGGAGTTGGCCGAGCGGTTCCGCGCGATCGGCCAGCCGGTGCTGATCCCCGGCGACATGGGGCGGGCGAGTTATGTGCTGGTGGGCGCGCAGGGCGCGATGGAGCAGACGTTCGGTTCGACCTGCCACGGCGCCGGCAGAGTGATGAGCCGCACCAAGGCCATCGAGCACGCCAAGGGCCGGCGGATCGACGAGGAATTGGCCGCCCACGGGATTATCGCCCGTGCCCGCGAGCGTACCGGCCTGGCGGAGGAACAGCCCGACGCCTACAAAGACATCGACGCCGTCATCCGCTGCGTCACCGACGCCGGCCTGGCGAGAAAAGTCGCCCGATTGCGGCCGATGGGCGTGATCAAGGGGTAGGCCGTAGCACGGGCGTCCCGCCCGTGAGTCGCATGGGCGTCTCGCCCATGCAACGGTGCCACGCGGCAAGACGCCCGCACATGTAAGCATGTTTCCACAAAGAAAATCGCCATGCATGGATTACAAAACAATAACGATTGGACGTTCCTGATCGGCCAGGAATTGTCGCGTGTGTGTATTTCTCCGTATGAGGTGACGTTAGAATTCCATGTTGACGTCGAAATCACCATCGCATGCGATTTCGAACATTTGCCACATGCGTCGAATGAATTCCAACTTAATCTGCCGAAACGAGCGGCGAGTCTTATTTCGCTGCTGCACAGCCATATTGTCGGAGTGACCATCGAAAACAACAAAACATTGGTTTTGACATTTTCGAATCAGGAAATGCTGAAAATTCACACCAACGATGAGTCGCGCAGGTCATTCGACGTATGGGTTTACGGAAAAACGACTATTGTCGTATAGAAACATGGACATTTCGCCCGTGTGGCACGTTTGCATGGGCGAGACGCCCATGCGACTCACGGGCGGGACGCCCGTGCTACGAGTGATGTATGCCTTACATTATTGATGGAAACAATTTGCAATTCGCGATGAAGAAGGCCGGTCTGGACCTGGCCCGGTCGGGGCTGTGCGTGTTGCTGGGCGAGTTGGCGAGGCGTCCGCCGCGGGGGGCGGCGAGGCGGGAGACGGGCGCGCCGGCGGACCGGCGGCGGGCGGCCGGCACGCATCGCGGTGAGGCCGTGACGGTCGTGTTTGACGGACCCGCGCCGCACGGGCCTCTGGCTCGGCAAATCCAGGCGCCGGGCGTGCGGATTCTCTACGCCGCCCCCGAAAAGGCCGACGAGGTCATCGCTCGGCTGATCGACGACGACTCCGCGCCGCGGCGGTTGATCGTCGTCAGCACGGACCGCGCGATCCGCAAGGCCGCCCGGCGACGCCGCTGCGTCAGCCGCCTGAGCGAGGAATTCCTCGACGACCTGCTCCGCGTCGCCGACCGGCCGGCGGGGTTCACCTCCCCGGCCGAGCCGCGGCAAAAATACCAGGGCCTCTCCGCCGACCAGACCCGCCAATGGCTGGCCGAGTTCGGTTATCCGCCCGAGGAATTCGACGACGAAGAGGACGACGAAGAAGACGACGATGAGGACGAGGAAGACGACGACGTGGAACCCGACGGCGACTGGGACGACGACGATGCCGGCGGCGGCGAGTGGAAACCGCGACGCTGACAAAGCCACATAGGCGCAGAGCACATTGGGGGACGACAAACGGTGATCGTTTCCACATGTGCTCTGCGCCTATGTGGCTACAGCCTTACTTCAGGCCTCGGAAACGGCAAGGCTGCCTACACAATACGGATGCGTTCGATAATGTCAAGCCGTTGTGGTACACTCTCGCGTATGAGAGGATTCTCGATCATTCTCACGGCGGTTTTTTCGATGGTGCTGTCGTCGCCGGTCCGGGCGGCGGAACCGGGGTCGACGGGGGCGTTTTATGCCCGCGTCGCCGAGGCGGAGACGCGGGGGGTGAAGTTTTTGCTGACCCAGATCGGACCGGACGGGGCCGCCCTGGGCGAGGTGGACCCCGCCAATCCGCGGTACGGTGGACGGACAGCCTTGTGCGTGTACGCGCTGCGGGCTGCCGGCGTGGACGCCAAACACCCCGACATCCAGCGGGCGGCGCAGTGGCTGCTCAACGCCAAACTCACCGGAACCTACGCGGTGGCGATGCGGGCCTGCGCGATGGCGGAAATGCACGACGACCACGCCACCGCCGACGCGCCACTCACACCAACCTCGACCGCCGCGACCACTCCGACGACGACGCCGGCCACCACCTCCGCACCGGCCACGGCACCGGCGGACGCGTCCGCGGCCGCACGCCTGAAGGAGGACGTCGCCTGGCTGCTCCGCGCCGCGGCCGACAACGGGGCCTACACCTACACCAGTTCCCATGGAAAACCCGCGCCCGAGTTCGACAATTCCAACGCCCAGTTCGCCGTGCTGGGGCTTTGGACGGCCGCCCAGCACGGTGTGGAAATCCCGCCGCCCTTCTGGGGGCTCATTGAGCGGTACTGGCTGCTCCAGCAGCAGCCCGACGGCGGATGGGGGTACTTCGCCCGCCCGCTGCCGGCCACGACGAAAACCTACGGTTCCATGACCGCGGCCGGTCTGGCGACGCTCTACATCACCTTCGACACGCTTCACCGCGAGGATTTCCTCCGCTGCAAGGCGTCGGCCGAGAGCAAACCCATCGCCGACGGGCTGAAGTGGCTGACCAAAAACGTCACCACCGACCAGAACCCGAAACTGGGCGAAAACCGTTATTACTACTGGTTGTACACGCTCAGCCGCGTGGGGCTGGCCAGCGGATTCAAACAGTTCGGCGGCGTGGACTGGTACGCCCAGGGCGGGACCGAGTTGATCCGCCGGCAGAACCCCGACGGCAGTTGGGACTACGCCGACGAGCGGCTGCCCTCGACGGCGTTCGCCCTGCTGTTCCTCACGCGAGGACGCGACCCGGTGGTGATGAACAAGCTGGCCTACAAGGGGCAATGGAACGCCCGTCCGCGCGACCTGGCCAACCTGGCCGCGTGGATGAGCCAGAACTTCGAACACTCGCTCAAGTGGCAGATCGTCAATTTCGACGCGGACCTGTCGATGTGGCACGACGCGCAGATTCTCTACATCAGCGGGTCCGCCCCGGTGGAGTTCACGCCCGAGCAGATCGACAAGCTGCGGCGGTTCGTCGATCAGGGCGGGACGATCGTCACCGAGTCCGCCTGCGCCAACGCGGACTTCACGCTCGACATGACGACGCTCTACGGCCTGCTGTTCGACCGCTACGAGTTGAAGCGTCTGGACGAGAACCACCCGCTGTACACGGTGCACACGACGCTCAAGGTCCGCCCCGGACTGCTGGCCGTGAGCAACGGCGTGCGGGTGCTGGCCGTGCACTGCCCGGAGGAGCTTTCGCTGGGCTTGCAGCTTGGGCCCAACAAGGCCAATCGCTACGCCTTCGACCTGGCCACCAACATGTTCATGTTCTTCACCGACCGCTCCGCCTATCGCCTGCCCGGCCAAACCCCCTGGCCGGCGGCGAAGACGTTCACGCCCAAGGAAACGCTGCGGCTGACGCCGGTGAAATTCAACGGAAATTACATGCCCGAACCGCTCGCGTGGAAGCGGCTTGCGATTTTGATCGGCAACCGTTACGAGGTGAAGCTGGACGTGGACGAACCGATCGACATCGCCGAGTTGGACCCAGCGGAGCATCCGGTGGCCTTGTTTTCCGGCGAGGGTTCGTTCGAGTTGACGCCCGCCCAGTCGGAGGCGTTGAAGGTATATTTAGCCGCCGGCGGGCGGCTTCTCGTGGAGGCGGCCGGCGGGTCGAGGGCATTTGACGAGAGCGCCCAGAAGCAACTTCAGGGATTGTTTGGCCAGGGGCTGCTTCGGCCGTTGGTTCCGTCGCATCGGTTGTTCCGGATTTTGGAAAACACGGAGAAGGTGATGTTCCGCGCCAACTTCGCGACGACGCTGGGCGACCGCCGCAACGACCCGCGCGTCCAGGCCGCCATCGTGGACAACACCGTCGGCATTCTCTATTTCCCCGAGGACCTCACCATGGGTTTGCTCGGTGCAAATGTATACAACCTCCGCGGGTACAGTCACCAGTCCGCGATAGATTTAGCGACGAATGCGATCTGGTTGTTGTCGGGAAAATAAATGTACATATTTACAACGTGACGAAAGGTAAATCATGCAAAAGCAACTGGTCATTCTCGTCGTTTGTCTGATGACGTTTTCCACCGTCGCACAGGAAACGCAAACCGCGAATTCGATCGTGTTGCGTGGGCATACGCGGAATCTCACCAACACGATGTTCAGTCCCGACGGGCGGCGGGTTGTCACGGCGTCGTTGGACAACACGGCCCGGCTGTGGGATGCCGCCGACGGCAAGGAAATCGCCGTGCTGAAACACGACGGTGACGGCGACGTCCGCGTGGCCGCGTTCAGCGCGGACTCGGCCCGCTTCGTCACGGTGGCCCCGATCCAGAAAATCGCCCGCGTCTGGAACGCCTCCGACGGAAAACTGGTAGCCACACTGCGCGGACACGACACCGGCTGGATGTCCGCCGCGTTCAGCCCCGACGGAAAACGCGTCGTCACGGCCTCGATCGACAATACCACCCGAATCTGGGACGCCGCCACCGGAAAAGAACTCTTCGTCCTGCAACACGGCAACGGGTTTTCCTCCCCCGCGTTCAGCCCTGACGGCAAACGTGTCCTGACCACCGGCGACGACAACACCGCCCGCCTCTGGAACGCCGCCGACGGAAAAGAACTCACCGTGCTTCGCGGCCACGAACGGCACGTCGTCGTCGCCGCCTTCAGCCCCGACGGAAAACGCGTCGTCACCGTCGTGTCCAGCGGGGCCGTCCGAATCTGGGACGCCGACACCGGCAAGGAACTGCACATTCTCAAAGGCGGCGACAGTCTCAAGGCCACCGCGGCCGTGTTCAGCCCCGACAGCAAACGCCTGCTCACGACCTCCGACGACTTCACCGCCCGCCTCTGGGACGTCGCCGCCGGAAAGGAACTCGCCGCGATGGACCACCTGGTCGGCCCCGTCCTCGGCGGAGCGTTCAGCCTCGACGGAAAGCGCGTCATCACCACCGCCAACAATGTCGCCCGCGTCTGGGACGCCGCCACCGGCGAAAAATTGGCCGTCCTGGCCGGCAACGAAAACATAGGCGGACTCGGCACGTTCAGCCACGACTGGAAACGCGTCATCACCCACCCCGGCGATTTTCGCGACTACACCGCCCGCATCGTGAACGCCGTGTTCGACGACCCGAAAACCGATCCGGTCGACCTCGCCGAGGCCAAACTCGACGAGAACTCCATCGCCCTGCGAGGCCATGAGCGGTCGATCCACTCCGCCGTGTTCAGCCCCGACTCCACACGCGTCCTCACCTGGTCCGGCGACGGGACCAGCCGCGTCTGGGACGCTGCCACCGGAAAGGAGTTGACGGTCGTGCGCAGCCGCGAGGGCCGCCTCATCTCCGGAATGGGCGGACTCGTGCGAGGCCGCGACGTCGCCTCGTTCGGACCCGGTGGCAAACTGATCGTCACGTCGCGCGACGACAACGCCAACGTCATCCGCGTCCGCGACGTCGACAACGACAAAGAACTCGCCGCGTTGCAGGCACCCGAGGTCGCCGTCTACGGCGTCACGTTCAGCCCCGACGGAAAACGCGTCCTCGCGGTCGCCGACGACCTGACCGCCCGCGTCTGGGACGTCGCCACCGGGAAGGAATTGGTTGTGATCGGCAGCCCGCCGGACTGGCGGCGCGACAGGCCGGATTGGCCGGCCTCGTTCGACTCGGCCCGGTTCAGTCCCGACGGGAAACGCATCGTCACGGTCTGTTCGGATGGCGTCGCCACGCGGTCGACCGCGCACGGCGTGACCGTCCGCCTCTGGGACGGCGACAGCGGGAAAGAAATCGCGGCGCTGCAAGGCAAACACGCGAAAGACGAAGACTATGGTGTCGGCTATGAGTTCAGCGCCGTGGTTTCGTTCCGTCCCGACGGAAAACGGATCGTCACGGCCCGGCACCGCGACGGTCTGGCCCGCGTCTGGAACGCCGACGACGGCGAAGAACTACGGACCCTGGGCGGCCATGACCGCCGCGGGGCCGACTACGCCGAGTTCACGCCCGACGGAAAACGCATCGTCACCGCGGGATCCATGAGCGGCGACGTCCGCGTCTGGAACGCCGACACCGGCGAGGAAATCCGGGTCCTTCGCGTCCCCGGCCTGACCGGAACCGCGCTCAGCCCCGACGGCAAATTCATCGTCACGCGCTCCGGCGACAACACCATCCGCTTTTGGAACGCCGACGACGGAAAGGAACACGCCGCCCTTCGCCTCCCGGACGGCCCACCCCGCGCCACCGTGCTCAGCCCCGACGGAAAACACATCGTCACGATCCCAATCTGGGGCAAAATCGGCCGACTCTGGAACGTCGAGACGCTGATTGTGAAACCGGGCGGTGAATAAAGGGCACCGTTTTTTTTACCACAGAAGCACAGAGAAAGAGACTCTTGAATTCGAAGAGTGTTTCGCAACGGCTCGCCTTTTTGCGTTGTAGAACGTTCCGGTCGGTTGGATGTATGAATGTTCGTTCGACTTCACAAAGACCGAGCGGGATTACACGGATTACCGGATTACAGGATTGCCATATGGAACAACTGTTTTGTTCTGCAATCCGGTAATCCGTTAATCCGTGTCATCCCGCTCGGTCTTCGCGAAGTCGTATCAACACACGTTTACCGACCGGAACATCCCACAGCGCAAACCGGCAAGCCATTGCATTGCTCCGCCGTGATGGACAAAATACATCCCATGTCGAACACACGGTCACTCGTTGTTCTGTTGTCCATGACCACGCTATCGCTACTGTCGTCCGGGTGCGGGCCTTTGTCCATCGAGGTGTCCAAAATCGGCCGGTCGGTCCGCATCCACGCGGTCGATACCGTCGCCCAGGCCGAGGATGGGTCGCTCCTGGTCGTCAGCCATTCGTATCGTGACGTCTACCGCGGCCACCCCCCTTCCGACGGGCGGACGCGCGTTCTCCAATTCAGCCCGGACATGATCCGGTGGTGGGCATCGTATATTCGGAACGAACAGGAAAGATACCCGGAGTCCGCATGGAAATACACCTGGTATGACGGCCGGCTGATCGTTCCCTTCGATAGCGACCACACCACATTGCGTCCCGCGAGTGCCGCGAACATCCTGACGGAAGAATCCTTTTCGCCGCTGCTCCAGGCGAGCACCCCGCTGGCGTTGATCCCGTTGGAGTACGAGCCCTCCGGCGAGGGGCGTGAAGAAGTTTTCCGCCGCGGCCTCGACGACCAGGGCGAGGAACATGTGCAACAACAGGCCGCGGAGTTGGATCGGAGACGATACGACGAACGCGTGGGCCGTTACGGGGCGTATCGCGTGCTGTACCGGCACGGCGAGTTGGACTGCTGGCTGCTGCTGCCCGAGTCGCTGTGGGAACATCAGCAAGTGCGAGGCGGCGACACACGACGAGCGCTGCTCATCGGCCCAGCCGTGATCGGCGACATCGTGACCTACCCGATCCTGGTCGCCATCGTGGTCGTGGCCTCTCTGACGTGGGAGTGATCCTTTTGATGAACTGACGGCCGTGGATGTGACAACAATCCTGGCACGATGATATGTGTTGGCGATGCCTGCCTTAGCCCCGGCAGGGGCGGCGTTGGGTAGCAGGGTGAGCGGTGCTCCGCGAGCCCTGGGAACAGCGGTTTTCCTCAATAAAATCGGGCCTGACGCCACTGGCCGAGGTCGCGCCGGCATGTGAAGGCGGCTTCGAGCGACGCGCACAAGGGAACGTGCGAGTTGTTCGATGCCGTCTTCACGCAACGGTATGACTTGCGGCCAGTGGCGTCAGGCACAAGAAAAACACAAAAAACGCCTGTAAACCCAGGACATGCCCGAGTACGGGCACGCCCTGCTACCCAAGGCGCCCCTTCCGGGGCTTGGGACGTCTCGTCTTTCGGGACATCCAGCCGCATGATTTGGCCATTCCGTTGTCGTGAGAACAATGTCAGAAAATTTTGCTACACCCCGTTTTCCGTGCACACGCTTTCATGCTTCTGCCACCGCCGCCGGCGGTGTACAATCCGGCCCATGCGAAACATGCAGCCATTCATCATTCTGCTGCTCGCGACGACGTTGATGATGCTGTCGGGCGGGTGCGATGGCCAGCTCATGATCTGGACCAGATCGGTCGGCGAGATCGGTCGATACACCCGCGCGTACACGATGGATACCGTCGCCATGACGGAGGACGGTTCGATCCTCGTCACCAGCAACTCGTACGATGAGTACGAAGGCTCCGGCGACAAGCGCACGGTCGTGAAAACACACTATCTTCTGTACAAGGCCGAATCCTTTGAGCAGCAGGCGCAGTACATCCAACAGTTGCATGAGCAGCACCCCGCTTCCGCATGGATGACCACATGGTACGACGGCGTGATGATGCTCAGTTTCCTCTGGCCCGACAGGGCGGACTACACGGTAATCATGACGGAAGAAACGCTCCCACCGTCCCTGCGAAACACCACCCCGCTGGAATTGATTCCGTTTGAATATGAACCGCATGGCGAAGGGCTGGAACGCGCTCGCGATCACGCGCGCCGATGGAAATGGCCGGATGATGATCCGAGAATACAGGAACTGGCGGAGAGAGACGACCGGGAACGATACGAAGAGCGCACGCGTTGGGTGAAGTACCGTGCGTTGTACTGGCACGGCGAAGTGACGTGCTGGCTGAAGTTCAATGATTGTCAGCACCACCGGAAATTGTACACGCCCGGCGGCGTGGCGTTGCAGGTATTACTCATCGGCCCGGCGGTGATCGGCGACGTGATTCTGTACGTGCCTCGTGGCCTCCTGCAAGGGTACGCCGTGGGACTCGCAATCCCGTAACTCCGCGCTACCACACGCACCGGCCGACGGTGTACAATCCGCCCCATGCGAAAGACGAATCGAGGGACCCAATCATGATTGCTCGCGTTCACACCGCGATCTTGCAGGGCATTGATGCCGTCGCGTGCGAGGTCGAAGCCGATGTCTCCATGGGCGAATCCGGCGAAGTCAAACTCGTCGGCATGGCCGAGACCAGCGTGCGGGAGTCGGTCTCGCGAATCCAGGCGGCGTTACGGAACAGCAACTTTCGCTGGCCGGGACCGAAGGTGACGATCAATCTCGCGCCGGCGGACGTTCGCAAAGACTCGGCCGCGTTCGATCTGCCCATCGCCGTGGCGGCCGCGTTGGCGGGGAACATTTTTCAGTCCAACATCGCCGATCAGTACCTCATCGCGGGCGAATTGGCGTTGGACGGCCGCGTGAGGCCCATTCGCGGGGCGCTGGCGATGGCCATGCTCGCGGCGGCACAGGGAAAACGCGGCATACTGTTGCCGGCGGAAAACTCCGCCGAGGCGGCCGTCGTCGCGGGGCTGGACGTGATCCCCGTGAGCGAGTTCGCCCAGGCGGCCGCCTTTCTCGAAGGCAACCTGCCCATCGAACCGCGTCACGTGGACCTGGACGAAATTTTCGCCACGGCCGGCCGATACGACGTCGACTTCGCCGATGTCCGAGGCCAGGAGTCCGCCAAACGAGCCCTCACCATCGCGGCCGCGGGGCATCACAACATCCTGCTCATCGGACCGCCGGGCTCGGGCAAGACCATGCTCGCCAAGCGAATCCCCACCGTGCTGCCCCCGCTGACGCCCGAAGAATCCCTCGAAACCACCCGCGTCTACTCCGCCCGAGGCCTGCTCGCGCCGGGGCAGTCGCTGATGGCCGTCCGACCCGTCCGCACGCCGCATCATTCGTCGTCGTCCGCGGCCCTGATCGGCGGCGGCATCATTCCGCAACCGGGCGAGGTTAGTCTGGCCCATCACGGCGTGCTGTTCCTGGACGAGTTCCCCGAATTCGCCCGCCCGACGCTGGAGATGATCCGCCAGCCGCTCGAAGACCGCGTCGTCACCATCCCCCGCGTGCACTCGACGCTGAAATTTCCCGCCAGCATCATGCTCGTCGCCGCGATGAACCCCTGCCCCTGCGGCTACTTCACCGACCCCACGCGACGCTGCAAATGCACGTCGTTCCAGGTCGAGCGCTACATGGGCCAACTCTCCGGGCCTCTGATCGACCGCATCGACATCCACGTGGAAGTGCCGCCCGTGCCGTACCAACAACTGCGCGCGAGCGACCCCGGCGCCGACGGCATGTCGTCGCGCGAGATGCGCGACCAGGTGCAACGCGCGCGGGAAATCCAGCGCCAACGTTTTTCCACGTACGACGCGACGTGTGGCGAGGCCAACGACGCGGCGTGTGGCGCGGGCGTCCCGCCCTCGGCAACGCCTGCCAATGGGCAGGAGGTTCCGCTGTGCCAAGACCAACGCGGGCAGGATGCCCGCGAGACACGCGGGCGAGACGCCCACGCCACGGCACAGCCGGGATTTTTCCCGGACGTCGAAGACGGCGACCCTCCAGCGGCGCAGGCCGCTGGCGACGAGCCGCCGCCCACCGACGCGCACCGGCACACCGCCGTCAGCCACGCGCCGCCTCCACACGCCGACGGCCCGCCGCGACGCGGCACGACCACCAACGCCACCATGTCCCCCCGGCAGGTGCGGCAGTTTTGCAAACTCGACCCCGCCGGCGAGGTCATCCTCAAACAGGCCATGACCGAACTGGGACTCTCCGCCCGCGCCCACGACAAAGTCCTCCGCGTCGCCCGAACCATCGCCGACATGGAAGGCGCCC
>Ga0123353_10010551_pt1 | contig 12891 bp, 7 predicted proteins | sample TergutLab28metaG_3_FD_92763 | JGI IMG/M metagenome (GOLD analysis project Ga0123353, IMG submission 92763) | Labiotermes labralis P3 segment gut microbial communities from Petit-Saut dam, French Guiana - Lab288 P3 | ecosystem: Host-associated > Arthropoda: Insects > Digestive system > Gut ...
GCTCGACTGGCCTGCTGTCCCCTGCCGCCCTTGGCTTTCGCGTCAGGCGACGGGGTCAACCCTCGGTCAGCTTAAGTATCTGCCGAGTTGCCGTGCTAGGGGGTTCCCCACATCAGCTAACTTTGAGTCAAAGCTCTCGGTCAGGGCTTTGATGTGTTCGGCAAACAGTGGAACGCCAAAATCCTCGTGTATCTGCCTGTTACTTAAGTACCAAGGGGCACCAGTAGCGAGGCGAAGACACTTGGATTGTAACGCATGTAACTTCCGGACATTGGAGCGGGCAGCGGATCTCCACGCGGGGCACGCATAGTCCATTAGGGGCCGGATGAGCTTCTTATAAAGCAGGACTCCGTTCCTGACCGACAGATCACTCTTTCTATTTAGGAGGGGGCCCCAAAGAAAACGGTCCCCTGCAAGCGGAACTACCTTCAGGAAGTCTCGCATACCAGCTCTGCCAACTAGCCAATGGCAAAGCAGACTGGACAGCAGGAGACCGCAATAATAGGAGCTTATTCTAGCCAATGAGATTAATTCATTCGAAAAGGAGCAACTGTCCACAACACATCGAGAAGAAGCTCAGCAAGACAAAAACCCGACAGGACACACGACGCCCGACTGCCGGCCACGATGCCTCGTGGACCGGGCACACCACCGCTCATCCGGACATACAGCAAGCAGCCCTCGGCCAGCAACAACACCGGCCATTAGCTACTGAGGTTCATCATGGCCCTCAGGTCAAGCCCATCCGTGCATCAAGCGGTACACCATCACCCGCGGCTGACCGGACGCTTCTGCACGACATCACACCGCAGAGACGTCGACCGAGCGGACCAGTTGCTTCCCATCCAGTAGGAGGTTTTTCACACTACACGCCCAGCTGCAGACCAGAACTGTATCACGACCATTAAGTCGTCTCCAGACTGTACAACCAAATCTTGACATTAATAAATATTGTTATATATTTGTGGTACTGTAGTTGTCAATACAATGCAACCCTACAGTGCCTCCACAGGGTAATGCGTTTGTCCTATGGTCGTCTGCGTGGCACATAATGGCTGCCTTCAGCATCCGGTGTAGGCGTCTCACAAGGCCGTAGGAGGCAGGATGATGGGCCGTTTTTTGACAGATGTGTATTGCAGATTTTCAGCAGGGCTTGGAAAAGTTGAGACTCAAATTGTCGCCCCTGGTCTGTGGCAATGATTTGAGGACAACCAATATGGGATATCCATCCATGCAGCAGGGTGCATGCTACAGTGTATGCGGTGATATCCGGGATGGCAGTCAAAGATGTTTCATGTACATACCTTGAAGATGGAAGCTGCTTGGTACTCTGGGACGCAGCAACTTCTGCGTTTTCTCCTGACATTAGAAGAGCATGTTTAATGTGCCTGAACAGCTTACTGTCATCACTGGGCGAATTTTTAATCAAAACCTGAATAAGCAATCAGTTGCTGTGTAAAACTGAAACATTATGTATATGTCTGTAGACATGTGTATGAGTCAAATTGACTGTCCATTGGAACTTTACAAAAACAACATAATCAATTATTTTCATTGCAGCAGTTTGTTTGTGTCATGTTTGCACTAAATAACATTCTTGCCAACACACATTTTAGTGTGAATTCTGTGATAGAGTTCAATATTGAGATTGTTATGAAAAGTAACACTGATCATATTAACTTTACAATGTCATTTCACAACCTCACAGGCAGTGACAAGATTCTTTGTGTATTATGCTAAGAAGTGCTATCTCTAGAATGAGATACAATGACAGTTACAAATGAAAGCAGTAATTTTTTAGAAGGTGGTTTAGAAGAAAGGGACAGTCATTAAAATTTCCACAGCATGCATGGAATTCACAAACCTGCTGAAAAAATAATTTCGGGATATCATGGGGAATACCACTTGTCTGCAAACTGGAAATTATGTAGTTCTGTCATAAGGCCTGTCAAGTACATATAGTTAGAGTGCATGTGAAATATCTTTGAACCTGCGAGACTAACTGAACATGTACTATTATGCTGGCACACGTGACACTTCTTTCCTTCATACCAACAGATCTGAGGACATCAGTTACTTCTAGTAACAGGCATGCACGTGTTATGTATGTGTGTGTGTGTGCATAATATCTTGCTTCTTTGTAACTCCATATTGCAGTTCACCAAAATTAGTAAATTTTGATGTTGTAAAGTACCAACTGTGTTGTGACATAATTGTTGTTTATTCTTCAGTTTAGTTTAGTTTATATATTAGTCCAAATATCATACATATGATAGCAGACTCATCAGTTCCTAGTGATACATGAGTACATGAAGTAAGATAAATCCAACAGCTACATAACATATTATTCTACAAATGATTTCAGAACTACTTATTCATAGTGTAATTAAGCTTAAATTAAATACTGAGCTAATGAAGTTACATAGTTACAAAGCTACAAATTCTTCCACTGAGTAAAAAGAATACAGAAGAAGAAATGATTTCAATTCCTTCTTTAAGACAAACACGTTTCAGTACCTATTTTAGCATCATCATCATCAGTTGTACAGATAAAAACAACTGTAAAACAGGTAAGTGATAAAAGAGTTTAAGCACCAACAAATCAAATCAATATGGTGTGTGTGTATATAAAACATAAAAGTCGCAACTAAATAGTATCAACATAAAAGAGTGTAAAAGCTATTTACATATCATCAAAATATTACCACATAAGAATTGTAAATATAATAAATAAATAAATATATATATATATATATACAGCACTGAATCATACCACATAAGAAACAGAACCAATAACAACAAACATTCCCAGTACAATGTATTATGCAGCCATGTTTCAAAACATAACCTATGTCTGCAGATGGCAACAACCACACAGCTAAGACAGACGCTGAAACACGATGGTTGGTTACGTGTGTGTGCTTGAATAATGTCAATGCTGGCTTCACATAAAAACACAAAATGACGAGGAAATTGAATGGAATTTTGTTCATTTACTTAATGTGACAGGTAGGATTGTCTGCACTTCAGACTGCAGTATGTAATCAGAGCTGCAATAATGTCAGCTGCACTGCTAACAGGTCCGTTCCCCTCCTCTAGTCGAGGCGCAAAACAATGACAGGAAGAACTGGATGATAAGGAACTGGGCTTACTTCTGAGTGTGTTTTATTGCTTCATTTTCATTATAAGAATGTAGCGACAGTATGAAAGTGCACTTAATGCTTAACCTGGGCTGCAAGTACTTAACTAGTGACAAAAGTTGCTACACTATAATGCTAACCCCACATCAATCTCATATTAATATCTACTCATTATACCTTTCAGACCATAACTCTGCTATGCTGAGTGCCTCTGTCATGAAAACTTTTGTCTCAAGGTAATTTTTCTAAGTTTCCTGACTTATGCTTGGGACATGGTGCATGATCCCATCCTACAGATGGGGACTGATAAGATACACACACAAGTTATTCACAGTCAAGCTTCAAGACAATTGTGGATGGCAGAAAATAATAAAGGGGAGCAGGTCTGCTATATGTATGGGTCCAATATGAATAGAGGCACTGGTGCTGGGGTATATAGATGGAATTCAAGATGGGATCATAGCTTCAGATTTGGGCCCCATACCACATTATTCCAGGCTGAAATATATGCCATTAAGGCATGTATAAAGGAGTATATACAAAACGGCTACACAGGTATGAACACCTATATTCTTTCCAACAGTTGAACAGGCAAGCAGCCAACAAAGCCCTTGACAGTTCCTACATAAAATCAAAATTAATTTTGGGACTCTTATCAATTCCTAGTGAAGGTAGAATAACATAATGCGTATGGGTATCAGGACACATGGGGACTGATGGAAATGTAACAGCTGGTTAATTAGCCAAACAAAGCTCCTCACATCCACTTACAGGACCTCAGCCTGCCCTTGGCATATCTACAAAGGTTGCCAAGGGGTGATCAGCGGCTGAACAAGCAAGAAACATGAGGAGCATTGGCAATCTGTTCATGAACAATGTAGACTAAGGGCTTTCTTACAACACCCTCTGCTGAAAGAGCTGGCGAATTACTCAACTTCAGCAGAAACCAGCAATGAATAATGACAGGTTGTTAACAGGACACTCTCATGTAAAAGGACATCTATTTACACTGGGACTGGTAGACCATCCTGAGTATGATAGATGTAAACAGACATCTAAAACGATCTCATATACTTTTTGTGACTGTAAGACATTGTCTATATACAGATTTAGGGGGACCTGGGACAACATTCTATACAACCAGCTGACTTTGAGGACATTTCTGTCAGTAGAATACTGCATTTTGTTGCAGGTGTAGGACTGCTAAATGCATGAATGTAAGGGCTTCACCAAAGATCAATATAGTAGTGTGCATGGGTCACTGCAGTGCCTGCCCTTCTTAATTCTATTCTATTCTATTTTATTCTATTCTATTCTATTCTATTCTATTCTATTCTATTCCATTCTATTCCTGTATTATACGATGGATGAAGTAGCGGCATACTTTACCTTGTAGGGGAATAGTGTTATTGCTCATATTCTTTTCATTATTGTTTTATTGAGCAATTTAAATTGCAATTTAAGAGATTAAATTTTTGGCATTTATCGGTAGTAGCAAGGAGGGGTGAGACAGGAGTATTAACTGTGCACCTATCTTGACCAATTTTTTTAATTAACTTTGATTCTAATCATCAGTGTTGGCTCATAACCATGCTGTAACCAATAGTAGATAACTCTATGATCCATCCTCCATCAGAAATATGGAAGATTTAAGCAATTAATTTTTTTTTTCATAAAAATATCATGGAGCTGAGAGTGTAGGGAATTTGATACAGGGTAGCATAGAAACACTGCTTAAAAAGCATTATCTTGAAACTATGAAGCACATTTTACATATGAATATTTTCCTACCATCTGTAGTCTTAAGTGACTCTCCCCCCCAAGTGCTAATGAAACAAGCCCTGATACTTGTTACTCATATACTCACACAGTGATGTTCCCCAACAAAGTTCTATGTTTTTCTGCAGATGGAATCATCAGTTGTGTGCAAGTTCCAAGTATTGTGTGCATGTGAGTGACCAAATTTGTGTTCTGACTGCTTTACAGACCATTCTAGACAGGCAGCTGTATGGACCAAAGAACCAATCTGAACATGATGGTGAATAAATAACAGTCTCTGGCATTAACAGGAACTGAACAATGGTCATCCATCGTACAGTTAGTCTAACTGATTGACTGACAGAGCTTTCTCATGGTTGTCACAGCAATTTTACTACTACTGCTACTGCTACTGCTACTACTACTACTACACTACTACACAATTATGACTGTTTTACTACTACTGCTGCTGTGACTATTAACACATTAGTCACTATAACTACTATTACAGTATAGTAGCAGTAATAACAGTAATAATAACTGTTTCTGCAATTATAGCTATAAGTATTTATTATTTATGTGCTGAATGAACAGTCAGTAAGAATAATTTTAGAAAGGGAACTAAGAGAGGTAACATAAGAGAGTGACAGAACAATAATACAGAAAGCCTATGTACTACTACTATTTATAGTATTACTACTGCTACTACTGCAATATTGTTACAAACTTTGTAGGCACGTGCAGAAAGATCTGCTCAGATGAATTTCCACATCATTGTTGATCTCAGCGCAAAAGCATTGTAGCTTGGTTTTCGTATGTCATTCACAGTGCAAATGGACCTGATGATGGGAATAGACACAGTCTCAAAAATAGTGGTTCATAGCTAGAACATGATGTGGCTGATTGCCCAATATTTTATTGTTGTTACTTGCTGTTAAAATTTTGGATAATGTGTACTGTATGTTATTAACAGAGACCACAACACATTTCTCCTATTGTTGAATTCCATTGATGGCACTTAGTGGGGATTGTAGACCCGACATTATTCATTGCTGGTTTCTGCTGAAGTTGAGTAATTTGCCAGCTCTTTCAGCAGAGGGTGTTGCAAGAAAGCCCTTAGTCTACATTGTAGATGACTGGTAGTGGCATTGATCAAGCAGGAGTCGATGGGTGGATTGCTTAGAATAGTGAATGTGAGTACCCAGCAGTACCTGTGGTGTACTATGATATGACAATTTATTAAATGATAATCAATATTGTTATAATAATGCACTATGTGAAGAGTTTGCTATTATTAGACTGTCCAGTAGTTAGCTTCTGAATGACATATTGTGACAGCAATTGATTTTGAAAAATTCTCCCGATACATTCAAACTTCCTCCTCCTAGAGTATTAATCCTTGGTGCTTGTGCTTAAGGTCTTTGTGAATACAGAGCATGGGTTAGAGGCCAAGCACTGGCATCCATGTCCATTTTTGGTCATGAATACTAGGAGTGATTTAGCTTGCGTATATGACCCAGTTAGCTTAGGGAGAATTTTATATGCAGATGAAAGGCACTCCCTAAACACCTCAAGTGTAACACCCAAACACAGAACATCTGTTTCACATCACATGTTGCCCAGACCCACCCACTGCAAGAGAAAATGTACATAGATGTACATACATTTTAAAATGCCATGTAAATTTGCTACTATCATAAATGCAGTTGCAGCATTGCAGTATCATCTATGTGTACTTTCCCACCAAGCACTATGCTTCAAACTAAAGACGATATACACATTGTAGTGTTGTTGTTGTTGTTGTTGTTGTTGTTGTTGTTGTTGTTGTTGTTGTTGTTGTTGTTGTTGCTGCTGCTGCTGCTGTAGTCGTCATCGTTGTCATCATCATCTTCGATTGTAAGCATTTTCATCATGAACTGCTTTAAGCATAGTAAAATAGTGGTAAGATGACTGGACAACCTGCAATTTAAATAGAGAAATGTACTGAACATAAGGAAATTCAAACCTTGAGAAATCACGCTAGATGAGGAGGCACAGTGCACCACTTTGTTCAGTTACATTATACTACACAGTCTCATATGAGAATATTGAATAGAAAACAAATTTATCCATAATGTAATTATTTTAAATGGTGTAATATTAATAAATATATAGTAACGAGTTCCCGCAAGAAACGTGTGTATTAGCACCAGGTGCAGCTGTGTCGCGCCAGAGCAGTTAACTGAAAAGTACTACCATCTGACATCAGCCTCCAGAAATTTCTACACACAACAAGAGTGTCTAATCGCTCTGGCCAATCCCAGAACGTTCCAGGGGATGCGAGAGAAGCCTAGGGGTGTCGCGCAAGTGGCTGCGCAAGAGACTGCCAGTACATTTCACTCTAGAACAGGGCATGAAGACTCAGAGGGGGAGTAGTTGTATAGATGTACTCTTACCTTAACTTCGGCGCTAGATGAGGGTGCGAGGTTAACACCATGCCCCCAGCCGCTTCACCCCGGGAAAGAACCGGTACCCATTGTGCAGAGTTTGGATGGGCCCCAGGGCCGGTCTGGATGGGTGCGGAAAATCTCACCCACACCAGGACTGGATCCCCGGACAGTTCAGCCCGTAACCAGTCGCTATCCCGGCCCACAAAGACTCCCAGTACCCTCTAGAAAATGCCGTTACCCCACCGCTACATCATATTGTATAGGAGCGAATTTCACTTGCGAACTGATTTTTTCCCGTGATTTTCCACAGATGTATAGCAAGTGACATGGTATAACGCAAAGACGGGGAATGGTCCGTATTTTCCCCAAGACAAGGCAGCTTTACCATAATGTCTGCTCACAGTGGCAAATCTCTACTCTTAATTTGTTCTTTGGTTAGCTGGTTGGTTAGAGACGAATAGGAGAAATCTGTGCAAGCAGCGAAGAAAAGAAGGGCGGAACAGGAAACTAAATTAAAGTAGAAGTAGGAACACCAGGAAAGATCTCAAAAGTTTGGGGCTGTAAGAACAGAAACCTCACCGAAGTTTTGGAAGAACATCCAGAGCTACGCAGAGCACTGGGCATCAGACGTAGTTCTGGTAGACCACGAATTTAAGAGGATCAGCTTTTGCTACTGAAAGCTATTCTGCACATTGGTATGCACGGTTCAGCTTCCTATGATAATAGACAGAGAGACGTATACCGAACCGTCAAAACCTTAGATTAGTAGACGGAATAGTTGAAAGGAGATGGATTTGAAATCAGCCGAATTTGTTTGTACCTTCATCGTCTACCGAAGTACAGTTCGTCTCTGAAAGGTAAACGTTATGTTTCAACAGTCTCAGTTACGTTAATTAGAGCAAAAACGATATGTAAGCAAACTATATAGATGAAGTGTTTTATACAACCACGGCCACATATTTAGAAGAGCTGTCGGCTGTGCTGGGAGCGAACGAGGTGTGTTTCATCAACCAGGACGACAATTGTAGCATTCCAGTTGGTCTGACAGCTGCAAATTCGCATGCTGATGCATGTCGAATATCGAGTCGGCCACCGAGACCACGACTGGGTAGTGACTGGCCGACACAAACTGATCCCATCAGTGTATGCAGGAATTCACACTATGCTTGTTGGTTTTGGAAACAAGTAAGCCGCTGGCTGCTCAGGTCGAACATACATTGCAATGACATCAGGAAAGGGCTCGTTGTCGACAGCACTCAGTCACGGTTTGTACTTCGAAAAGTTACTGGCTGTGAAGGCGTATGAAGCCATAACTATGAATGGTACTGATCGTTCAGTAAAACCAGTTTTTGTATCAACTCTAGACGGAGGTCCCGACGAAGATCCACGCTACTAAAAGGTCATAAATTTGGCATCACTAGTTTATTCAGCAACATCTTGACCTTACGTTAACGCAACAAATGCTCCTGGCGCGGTTGAGTAGAGAACTGAGAGGACTGATCCAGCCTCACGATGACTATGGCAGTTATTTGGACGAAAAAGTAACACCACGGGTACAGAATTGGAAGAGAAGAATTTTAATTTTGCTGGGAAGACTGTGGATGAAATTTGTTCAAGTTAATAGTTGGCATTTATCCAGCTGTTGCTGAATATAATTAACCAGCGAAGTTGGAACTTATGGAGAAAAAGTTGATGTCCAGAGAACAAAACTGGTGGGATGTCCATGTACGATGAAGCCAGTATTTGAACAGATCGTGAAATGTGGTCACGAGCGGTATTGTTAAAACCAGGGAGTTCATATTTCAGTGTGATTATAGACAAGCGCTTCGACCTCCTTTACCATTGTTCAAAGAGATGAAGGACGAGCACAAATTTCCATCCTCTTTTTACGGTGGAGTTGGAAGGTGAACAACATCCTTCATCGTTCAGCTACATTTCATACTATTCCATCATCCGCAGTGTTTTTTACATTGTATTTCTTTTTTACTGCTGTAACCCTTATGTATGTATCACACCACACCCACATGAAAAGCATTCAAAAATACTGTTGTAAATTGGTTATCGGAACAATTTGTATACCCTACATGTACTTGTAAGAACTTCAAACGCAATAAATCACATTTTAAAAAAATACTATTCCATATGTTCTATGTTGCTCCTCAGTCCAGTATGTACTGAGTGACAGGATATGCAGGACACGTCATCAGTATTTTGCGTCTGTGGTGATGCTGTGAAAAACAGCGACGTACAAACGTCAGTCAATTCCAGTGAAATTAGTCAAACGTTTGAGAGTGGTTGTCCGTCGCCAACCCAAGATGATGGTGATCATACTACTTGCAGAGAACGGAGAGAATGTAGAGCGGCGTAGTGAAGATTGTCTGAATTCAAGTGGTCTGCCTCTTCCAGAAAAATATGTTGGTGTCAGCAGTCTTCCTGTTTGCACAAGGCAGAAAAATTTTTCGTCACCATGGGAGGACGAATAAGTAAGTCAGTCTCGCAAAAAAAAAAAATCAAAATTCTCAACATCACGCGATTTTTTCAGCATAGAATTGCAGACACAGACTGACTAGGTAGTGTCTCCTTCGGTTTAACAACTGTTTCCAGTAGGCCTAAATTGTGTACTTTTTTATGATGGCTTGAATTAGTAAAACAGCAGAGATTGATTTAAAAAAACTACTTCCATTTCTTTGTGATTGGAAGGGGGGGTCACACGTTTGCGACGTCATTTTGGAAGGGGGGTCAGACTTGTGACAAAATGTGACAAGAGGAAGGTGCGGGTCAATTTTATGCCAACACCGCCTGACGTCATTTACGGACGACCTCTATGGAGTGGAATGAATAGGCAGAAAATGTTAGAAGATGATGTTGAGGAAAGTAAAACCTGAAAAACTCCCTTGCATCCCCTGTCGGGAGGAACAAGCGATATCGACAGGAAGATGAAACTGAGACTAACAGCATACCGTGGATATAAATACTACGAGTAATTGAGGCCACATCAACACTTGATGATTGAACACAGAGTCTCGGAAGTCCTGCGTATGAACTCCGAATACTTACGGCTCATTCTCTGAGAAGATTTGAGTGATATGCAGAAAATTATATCTGTATGTTGCTGGAGAGAAATACAGAAATTTATACATGTATGTTGATGGATTTTTAATTCCCTTTCTAAGTGTACTTTAAATATCAAGAACATATACATGATTATCAGTATTCATTCTGAGTAGACAAAGAGTCTCAAAGAATGCTATGACAGCATTTTTTACTTTTTAAAATTCTCTCCCCTGAAGTACAGAACACTGAGATCATCACCGTGAATAGACTGAATATTTTCAAATTTGCCAGAATTCCCTCCATCATGGTAAATCACGTACATGAAATGGCGAAATGTCATCTGTAACTTTTTTTTGTAATTCCAGACAGTCCAGGCAAATAATATTCTTCTTTTCAGTTTTACTCTATTAAACAAACTTGTGTTCTATTTATCTGACGTATTTCTTCCACTGAAGTTGTCTCTGCTGTCTTTTTCATACCTGCTCTTGTTCTTCTATCAGTTCTTTCTATGCTCATGCTCAAACATTTACTCTCACTATAGGTGACACTGTTTCATGTGCTGTCATTTTTTGTTCCTTCTCAACAGACAGCAGAGCACTCTCAAAATATTCTCACCTCTGAGGAAGTAAGACTTAAAAGTTTTCTTTTTTGTGCCAACACCGACCGCCTTGAAACTTCTTATGAACTGTTTTTTAATGTAATGTGACCTCCAACTGACAACTGCTCTTTAACTAAGATAAATAACTACTGACTAGATGCAAAACTAACATTACTCTGTGCACTGTAGGGTAACACTAATGGAACAATTTCAATGTTCATGTTAAATTTTCACTTATGGGTGCTGCATGTAAACTTAAAAAAAGCAATCCGATACTTATGTAATTAATAACATTTCAATGTTTTTAAATTTTGATCTACGTAATTTTAAATTTATACTAAAGGCAAATGACAGAAACTTAAAATTGCAATAAGATAACTAGATAATTAATAGAATTTCAGTGTTTTTACACTTTGAATTTCACAGTGATAGATTTATTGATAACTCTAAATTACGAAACGAATATTCTATTCACTGTCACATATTTTCACATTATTAGGTCACTCGTTATGGATCATGTAGTATAAAAATTTTTATGCTCTCATGTTCCCATGACTTACACTTTCTATTTTACTTGTATCTTATATACAGTAGTAAGCATCACATTTTATTCAGTTTCACAAAAATGACTCCCTACATTTCACATGAATCATTTACGTTCTTATGTTATATAACTTTTGTCACAAAATATATTCCCACATGAAAACTCAATTAGCCATGACCATCACTTGTAAGATATGCATAATATTGAAAATGCTGTAAGTAAATTTACAGATCCTGTAATCTTATACATCACTCTTTTTTAGGTAGGCACATTTCAGAGTGCTTTTAGCGTTAAAACTAAAGACAATTATTGCTGTAATTTAAAGGGTTAAAACCTTTTTCATGGTAGGGAGGACATAAGGTACATGAACAAGGCAAAGGTATGTAACTGTAGTGGCTACGGGGGTTGTGAACCCACTGACACCACTAGTTAGTAATGGCTACTGGGGTAAGGGTTCTGTTGAACACTTGGTCCCTACCCCAAAGGGGCATTACCTGTTAAAGGAATTTCGTAGACTCACGTTAGCGCTGTCTTAGCCTCAGCAATTTCGGTAGTGCTGCCACCAGTCAGTTTTGGATTTCCTAAGCAGATCACTGACAAGTGCTTCCTACTGAATTATCGTAATTCATAGTGGCTACGGAGGTTGTGATCCCTCTGCTGTGGCCACTTAATGCTTAGTCGAGTGGACTCGAACCCCTACACCAACTTAGCATTCGCCAAGACAAGCTAACCGAACATAACTGAAAGTTCAGTTTGTACATAAAGGAAATTATACAAACAAACACAACGTCCATACTTTACTGGTAGCTAACGTGAGCACTGCGCGTTTAGGCAATTATGGGATTATCTTCTACCGGTCCGATATGCTGGAGAAAATATACACTTTGCCCAATCACTCCCTTCTATCATTGTCAAATCAAACTAATCTTCACAGTATTTACTATCATAATCTTTAGAAATATTAAGTCCAACATAATTTTTCATTTCCACGTATTAACCTTTTCATTACACAATTCACCTGTCTCCAGCCGTACTGTGCTCACAAGTATAGTATTAAAATGATTCCTTCAAATAACTGCTCTGGTTGTTATCACAATTTCACACACATTAAACAACTGTAAGAATTAAATCTCCCATACAATCAATGCGACAAATTCTCAGCAAAGTTTACAAATAGTCTAGTAATAAAACAGCCCATTCAAGGAAATACTTGGGAAATTTTACATTCATTGTTCCGTGCATCATTGTCGGGAGCAGAACACGTAGGAGAACGGGAGGGCTACAGCAAATACTATATACCAGAAAGCTGACTGTACAGGAAGAATGATCTCCTGATGATGAGCTTCTAGAAAGCTCGAAACATGTAGA
>Ga0123353_10010553_pt1 | contig 12890 bp, 9 predicted proteins | sample TergutLab28metaG_3_FD_92763 | JGI IMG/M metagenome (GOLD analysis project Ga0123353, IMG submission 92763) | Labiotermes labralis P3 segment gut microbial communities from Petit-Saut dam, French Guiana - Lab288 P3 | ecosystem: Host-associated > Arthropoda: Insects > Digestive system > Gut ...
CGCAGTTTCTTGGCCATCTGGCGGCCCAGCGGCCCCTTGGGCAGCATGCCCACCACGGCGTGTTTGATCACAAACTCCGGCTTGGCGGCCATCAGCTTGCGATAGGGCGTCTCTTTTAAGCCGCCCGGATATCCCGAATGTTTGTAATAGATTTTTTGATCCAGCTTTTTGCCGGTGAGCGCCACCTTGCCGGCATTGATCACGATCACATAGTCGCCGGTATCCACATGGGGGGTATAGGTCGGCTTATGTTTGCCGCGCAGGATGGAGGCCACCTGGCTGGCCAACCGGCCCAGCACCTGGCCCTCGGCATCCAGCACGTACCATTTGCGCTCAATGGATTCCGCTTTTGCCATAAACGTATTCACGGTCATTCCTCCGTTGATGGTGTTACTAGGTGTTTTCGGTGCAACGGCGTTGGTCAGGCGCCCATTGCGGCATCGACGTTCCGGGGCTAACGGAGCATATCGACGCAAAGTCTATTGTACTGCAAAAGCGGAAGGCATGTCAAGCTTGAAATTTAGTTATAGAGATATCAATTTACTTCACGCCGATCTTCTTGAGCGTGCCGATGCTCATTTCCGCGGCCTCCAGCGGCGTGCGGCCCACCGACATGTCCTGCTCCACCACAAACCACTTCGCTCCGCATTGGATGCTAGTCTCTACCACGGCTTTGGCGTCTTGGCTGCCGTAGCCAAAGGGGCGGAACTCAAAGGCGGTGGTTTCGCCCTTCGGCTCACTGTCCGCGATGCCGATCAGCGCGTAAGGCGAGCGCCCCTCTATGCTGCCTACGTAGTCCTTTAGATGCACCACCGGGCAGCGGCCCGCGTACTTGGGCAGATATTCCACCGGATCCAGGCCCGCGTACTTGATCCAGCACACGTCCATTTCGGTTTGCAGAATATGCGCCGGGATGGCGTCGTACATGAAATCCAGCCCGTATTGCCCGCTGACTTGGCAGAACTCAAAGTCGTGGTTGTGATACAGCAACACGATGCCCGCTTCTTTGCAGAGCGCGCCGAACTTGGCGATGGCGGCCAAGGTGCGGGCAAAGCCGGGGGCTCCCGGCCGGGTCTCCTCGTCCAGGTAGGGGATGGCGATGTAGGGGCAGCCCACCTGCTGATGGTAGGCGATCACCCCGGCCATGTCCTTTTCGATCATGCCGAAGGGAACGTGGCTGGACACGGCTTGCAGCCCCGCCTCCTCCAGCATCCGGCGAATCTCCGGCGCGCCGTGGCCGTAAAACCCGGCGAACTCCACGCCGTCGTACCCCATGGCGGCGATCTGCTTGAGCACCCCGCGCAGATCCTTCTCCGCATCCTCCCGCGCGGAATAAATCTGGTAAGCAACCGGCCTTTTTTCCATAGCGCTTATACCACCTTTATGTTTTTTTGCATGTCGTTAGGGTCATTATACAATGGAAAGTGGAAAGTGGAAAGTGGAAAATGAAAAGACGGCGAAACATGATCGCTTCGCCGCCCTCCTCATTTTCCACTTTCCATTTTCAATTTTCCACTTAATTAGTCTCTCGGCGCGGCCAGCGCGCTGCTGCTGAACAGCGCGGTTTGGGTGTCCGGGCCGGCTTTGCCGTCTACCCACTGGCCGTTGCGGGCTTGAAAGGCGCGAACCGCCTGTTCGGTGGCATCGTCGTAGTTTCCGGAGGCGCTTCCGCTTAAATAACCCAGCTCAATCAATCGCTTTTGCAGATTGGTGACCTTGCTGCCCCTGTCGCCGGGAGCCAGGTAGCCGTAGGTGGCGTTGGGGGTGGAGGCGGTGTAGCTCTTGGGCGTAGGTACGGCGGTGGCCCTGGAGGAATCGCCTACGGCGGCGGATTTGGACCGGGCCGACGGGGAGTCGAGCATCGTCATCGTGCGATTGCCCACCACGCCGTCGGCGGTTAAGCCGTTGGCCGCTTGAAAGTCCTTTACCGCCCGCTCCGTAGCGTTGCCGAAGATGCCGTCGGCGCTTCCGGATAGGTAGCCCAGCTCCCGCAGCCTCTGTTGCACGTAGGCCACGTCGGCTCCTTCATCGCCGTTGCGAAGGGCGGTGGACCGGGTGGGTTCCGGCGTTTGGGGGAGAGGCGTGGGCGCGGGGGTGTATACGGGCGGGGGCGTGAAGTCCTCGGTTGCGCCGTCTTGCTGGCCGTCTACCCAACTGCCAAAGTCTTGCCCAGGAGGGGCGGTCATGGCAACTACGCCTTCGGGCGGCGTATAATGCACAAAATTGGAGGCGTTATTATTACCCGTGTTACTGAAAATCAGCACGCATAACACCAACAAGAGCGCGCCGCCCAATGCGAATAACAGGGTATAGCCTTTCCGTCTCATCATAGCAATGCGCCACCTTTCCTTTTGTAGGATGTACATGTCCTTCAGTTATTAGACGCGGGGGGCGGTGATTTTGTTTCATAGCCTACTTAACTAGCGTGATTTCTTCCCCGGCCTCCACGATCAGCCGGTTGGGCGCGTCAAAAGCTTCGGCCCGCTCCCGGTCGAACAGGGCGCCGGGTTTCATGTGGATGGGGACGTTAAACTTCGCGCCGATGAGCGCCGCGCAGGCGGCGGCTTCGTCCAAATCCATATTGTACACGCCGTCGCAGGGCAGCAGGGCATAATCGATCTCCATCTCGGCAAAGGAGGCCATCTGCTCGGTGGTGGAGGTATCGCCCGCGGCGTACACCTGGATGCCGTCGATGGTGATGATGTAACCCACGCTGCTTTTAGGGTCGTGGTTTTTGTTGCGGGCTTCCACGGCTTGGATTACGATGCCGCCTACGGTAAGAATTTGGTGAGTTCCGCCGCTGAGCGCTTCGGCTTGGGTGATGACGAGGCAACCGTCCTTCCGGGCGGGCAATTTGATTTGGTTGTGGTCGCTGTGTTGGTGGGTGACCAGGATGATGTCTGCGGGCAGGTCGTAGCCTTCGCCCGCGTAGGGATCGACGTAGATCACGGCGCCGTCGGCGGATGTAAGGCGGAAACTGCCGTGTCCCTGATACAAGAGCGTTGTCATGGAATCATCGCCTCCGTTTTGATCGGTTGCTATGCCCGCTGGAGTGAGGAATGTTAACAGAAGCAAGGTCAGGGCCAACGTGAACAAAGAGAGTTTGCTTTTCATAGGCGATACCTTCTTTCATCATGTGGCGTTTCGATTATATTTTACCTTTTGCGCGGGTGTGTGTCAAATCGCATTACGAAGAACGGGGCAACAGCATTTGAAAAATAATATTTTCTAATTCTTGATTTTTCACATCGCCGCTTTAGAATCCCCCCGCCACTGCGGTGGCCCTCCCCCCTTTAACAAGGGGGGCAAGGGTTTTTTTCCAAGTTTTCGTCCTTAACCCTTACCTCCCTTGTTAAAGGGAGGGGGACCGCCGCAGCGGTGGAGGGATTCTGCAAAGCGATTTGACTAATGTTGAGTTTATTGGAAAATATTATTTTCAAATGCTGTTGCCCTGTTACGAAGAACGGGCTATCATTGATCGCCCGTTGCTTCGCTGTGCCGCCAGGTATCCAGTTAGAAACTCAGTATGATCCCCTTGTCACACGCATACAACGACGAAAGCCCTTTTGTCTCGAGGATTACTATTCTGCCGAAGCCAAACCTTTCCCGCGCCTTATCACGCAATTCTTCGGCCAAAGGAAGATTATTGCAATGGGAAATGATCAGCTCATTTCCTTCTATTCTTCGTTTGCACTGCGCGATGCAATCGAGCAGCTTACCTGCAACATTCGACGAACCGCGCAACTTGCCAAAGATGTCGATCTCGCCATCTTTGGAACACAGTACAGGCCTTATGCCCAACACGTTCACCAGCGTTCCCTTTATTTTGCTCATGCGCCCGTTCTTTACAAGATTGCTAACGTCTTCAAGCAAGACAAAGGTTCTCATCTCTTCGATAAAGCGCTCAACCTTGTGAACGATGGCGGCAAAAGCTAGCCCGCTTTCTATAAACTGACGGATTTTCATCACCACTAGCACCTCGCCACAGGCTGCCGATTTGGAGTCAAACACATGCCCGACAAGCCCCGCAACTTCATTTTTTGCCATTTCCAAACCAAGTTTTGCGGTCTGATGCATGCCGGATAACTTGCCTGAAATGGTTACGGCAAAACCGCCTCCAGCCTTGATGAAGGACTCCATCCACGCAGCGGGCGATGGGCATGCCGAACCCATTTTCCCAACGCAAGCTTTCATTTTGGCCAGCAACTCGGGCATTGAAAGGCTGTCGTCATCAACAAGGGTCTCCTCGCCTATATCCAGAAAAAAGGGTACCGCACGCTTAGCGCCAAGCTCAGCTTCCAATTCTTTGGTTAAATCACAGGCGCTGTCCCCTAATATTTTCATGTCCTTCATGATGATTTCTCTCCTTAACAAACGAATGTTTTTTCTGTAGTATCAGCATAGCATTATTTCCTTTGAATATCAAGGCTTTTTTATTTTACAAATCATGCAACCCCAACGGCTCCAAATCCGCCGCAGATTTGCCCAGCTTGGCGCACTTTACCAGCAAATCGGCGGTATCCAGGTTGGTGAGGCACGGGATGCCGTATTCCACCGCCAAACGGCGCAGGCGGAAGCCGTCCCGGTGAGGCGCCCGGCCATGGGTGGCGGTGGCGACGATCAGCCGGATGCGGCCCGAAGCCAGCAATGCTTCCAGGGCGGCCCGATCCTCCGAGGGTTTGGGCACCAGGTTGGCAGCCACAAAGTTGCGGTTGAGCAGGTTGGCGGTGCCGCCGGTGGCGTACAGATCGAACCCTTGCAGGCTGAGCTCTTCGGCCAGGGCGATGGCCTCCTGCTTGTCTTGCCCGGCGATGGAGAGCAGCACGCCACCTTGCCCTTGGGTGGGAACGGCCATCTTAGTGGCGGAAAAACCCTTGAGGTACGCCTCGGTTGCGGTGTGAGCCAGGCCCAGCACCTCGCCGGTAGACTTCATCTCCGGCCCCAGGGATACCTCCACTTCGGGCAGTTTTTCAAAAGAGAAAACCGGCATCTTGACGGCCACCGTGGCGGGAGGCGTGGGGTAGAGGCCCTCCCCATACCCGAAGTCCGGCACCTGCTCCCCCAGGGAGGCGCGCACCCCCAGCTCCACCACCGGAATGCCGGTCACCTTGCTGATGTAAGGTACGGTGCGGCTGGAGCGGGGGTTGACCTCGATCACAAACAGGTCGCCTGCGTACTGAATGAACTGAATGTTGACCAAGCCCTTGACGTTCAGGCCCTTGGCCAGCGCGCAGGTGTATTGGATCACCCGCAGCTGGATGCGGGGCGACAGGGTCTGGGGCGGGTACACCGAGATGGAGTCGCCGGAGTGGATGCCGGCCCGCTCGATATGCTCCATGATGCCGGGGATCAGCACATGCTGGCCGTCACATATCGCGTCCACTTCGATCTCCCGGCCCAGCAGGTACTTGTCCACCAGGATGGGATGCTCCCGGGCATGTTCCCGGCCCTGGCCCTGGCTCTGCCCGGCGATGATGCGCATATAGGCCCGCAGGTCGCTCTCTTCATAAGCGATCTCCATGCCCTGGCCGCCCAGCACATAGGAGGGCCGCACCAGCACCGGGTAACCCAGCCGGGCCGCCGCATCCACGGCTTCTTGTTCGGTAAACACCGTGTCTCCTTGGGGTTGGGGGATGTTGAGCCGCTCCAACAGCGCGTTAAAGCGCTTGCGGTCTTCGGCGGCGTCGATGTCGGCCAGGGAGGTACCTAGGATGGGTACGCCGGCAGCTTCCACGGCTTTTGCAAGCTTGATGGCGGTTTGCCCGCCGAATTGCACCACCACGCCCACCGGCTTTTCGATGTCGAGGATGTTCCAGACATCCTCGGGGGTGAGGGGCTCGAAGTACAGGCGGTCGGCGGTGTCGAAGTCGGTGGACACGGTTTCCGGGTTATTGTTGATGATCACGGTATCGTACCCGGCTTTTTGCAGCGCCCACACACAGTGCACCGAGCAGTAGTCAAACTCCACGCCCTGGCCGATCCGGATGGGGCCGCTGCCCAGCACCACCACGGTCTTGCGGCCTCGGTTGCCTTGGGCTTCATTGGTCATGCCGTAGGCCGAATAATAGTAGGGGCTTTGGGCGTCAAATTCACCGGCGCAGGTATCAACAGGGCGATAGGCCGGACGGATGTTCTGGGATTGGCGGTGTTTGCGCAGTTCCCGCTCCGGCATGCCCAGCCACCGGGCCAGGGCGCTGTCGGCAAAACCCATGGCTTTGGCCCGGCTCAGCAAATCCGCTGTCAAATCCGTAGGTTTCAGGCCCCGTATCTGCTGTTCCAACCGTACGATGTTGCGGAACTTTTGCAGAAACCACGGGTCGATGCGGGTGACGGAAAATATCTTGCCCGAGGGTACGCCCCGCCGCAACGCTTCCGCCACCACAAAGGCGCGTTCGGTATTGATCTGCGCCAGGCGGTCGACCAGGGTGGCATCATCCAGCGCTTCTAAAGTGGGATCCACAAGCGAATCATAACCCATCTCCAAAGAACGTACAGCCTTGAGCAGCGCCGCCTCAAAGGTCACGCCGATGGACATCACTTCGCCCGTGGCCTTCATTTTGGTGCCGATGCGCTTGTCGGCTTCCACAAACTTATCGAAGGGCCAGCGGGGGTATTTTAACACCACGTAGTCGATCACCGGCTCCACACAGGCCGAGGTGCAGCCGGTGACGCCGTTGGGGATCTCATCCAGCGTATACCCGATGGCCACCCGAGTGGTCACCTTGGCGATGGGATACCCCGTGGCCTTCGACGCCAGCGCCGAGGACCGGCTGACTCGCGGATTGACCTCGATGACGCCATATTCGAGGCTGTCGGGATGCAGGGCGAACTGCACGTTGCAGCCGCCCTCGATGCCCAGTGCGTCCAGTATGCGCAGGGAGGCGTCCCGCAGCATGTGATGCTCCTCGGCCCGCAGCGTTTGAGTGGGAGCCACCACGATGGAGTCGCCGGTATGCACGCCCACCGGGTCGATATTTTCCATGTTGCATACGGCCAGGGAATTGCCCGCGCCGTCGCGTATCACCTCGTACTCGATCTCCTTCCAGCCCGCCACCGAACGCTCCACCAACACCTGGTGCACCCGGCTGGCCCGCAGGCCGTCGGCGCAGATGGCGCGCAGTTCGGCCTCATCCTCCGCCATGCCGCCGCCGGTGCCGCCCAGGGTGTAGGCCGGGCGGATGATCAGCGGATAACCAATTTCATTGCCAAAGGCCACCGCCTCTTCCACTTCGTGTACGATCACGCTGTCGATGCAGGGTTCGCCGATGGACAGCATCATCTCTTTGAAGGCCTCCCGGTCTTCGGCCTTGCGGATAGATTCCATGGGTGTGCCCAGCATGCGCACGCCCAGCTCGTCCAGGATGCCGCATTCGGCCAGTTCCATGGCTAAGTTCAGGCCGGTTTGGCCCCCTAACGAGGGCAGCAGGCTGTCGGGCCGCTCCCGCCGCAGGATATTCGTGATTGTCTCCACGGTGAGGGGTTCGATGTACACCCGGTCGGCAATGTCCCGGTCGGTCATGATGGTGGCCGGGTTGGAGTTGACGAGCACGGTTTCGATGCCCTCTTCCCGGAGCACGCGGCAGGCCTGGGTGCCGGCGTAATCAAACTCGGCGGCCTGGCCGATCACGATGGGGCCGGAGCCGATGACGAGGACTTTTTGGATGGATGGGTTTTTGGGCATTTGAGACCCTCCTTGCATGAAATGCCGTGTGTAGGGCGCGGCGACCCGACGCGCCGTGGTTGGCTTCAAATAACGTGTCGCTAATGCAATACGACGGCGCGTCGGGTCGCCGCGCCCTACAAGGGCAAGCCTGCCGTTCCTGTAGGGGCGGATGGCAATCCGCCCGCATTAACGGGACGATTGCCATCGTCCCCTACAAAAAACTTGTAACTAACCCCTCGTCCGGCTGAAACAACACGCCGCGCGCTCCATCGCCAAAGTCCAGCCCGGCAATGCCGCCGTCGTTCAGGTTGACATGGGTGATCCGCGCGTCTTCGGGCAGTTTTCCCGCATCCGGCGCATATAGGCAGCGGTGGGCGGCTTGCTGGCAGCGGCCAGTGTCGGTCTCCCGCACCGGCTGGTTGCCGTGATATCCGTGCTGCAAGCGTTGGATGCCGCCACCCCGGGCCAGCGCCATCAGCTGAAAACCCAGCCCGATGCCCAGCACGGGCCGCGATTGCATCAACGCCCGCACCGTATCCAGCAGGCCAGTTTGCGCCGCCGGATCGCCTGGCCCTCCGCTGATCACCACGCCATCGCAATCGGTCAGGATGGCCTTTGCCAGCGTGGAGGCCGGATACACGGTTACATTGCAGCCCAAGGCGGTGAGGGATGCCAGCAAGGGCTTGTCCACGCCTAAATCCAACACGGCGATGCGCGGCCCATTTCCGGCTAAGCTGTAGGGGGCGGAACAAGTGGCTTGCGCCACTAGATCATTTTCTGTATAGGAAGCCAGCGCATCCCAATCGGCTTGGGTGGGCTCGCCGGGGCAGATGCGCCCCACTTGCGCCCCATGGGTGCGGATGTGCCGGGCCAGGGCGCGCGTGTCCAGCCCGTGGAGGGCTGGCGTGCCCTGATCGGCCAGGAAGTCCGGCAGGCTGCGGGTACACAGCCAGTTGCAGGGCAGGTCGCACAGGGATTGGATCACCAGGCCCGCCACCTGTACCCGGTCCGACGCCATGTCGGCTTCGTTGATGCCCACATTGCCAATGAGGGGATAGGTAAAGCAAACGATCCGTCCGCGATAAGCCGGGTCCGTGATCAGTTGCTGATACCCGAACATGTGGGTGGCAAACACCACCTCGCCCGTGGCCGGGGGCGCCCCGCCGAAGCTTTGGCCAGAAAACCGGGTTCCATCCGCCAGGATCAATGTCGCCATGTGCTCACATCCATTTGAAGATTAGGCAAACGCAATTGGGCAAAAAAGAAGGAAGGCGGAATCGCTTCCATCTTCCTAAAAATGAATCATGAATGGGAAAGAGGCACGCCGCCCGATCACTCGTCCGTCTCGCACGCCGCCACCCTCCCTTACGCTGAGCCTGTAAGGGTTATACCGTATTTTTTGTGCGGTGTCAAGGATTTTCTTCTTGTTGCATCGCCTGGTTCACGGCATTGATAAAATCCTGCTTTTCGCTGCCGATCAACCCCATGTTTCCTCTCCCGCCGGGCACGACTTCGCAAAAGAACACCGCGGTTCCATACACGGGATGGGTCTCGTCCATCATGTCGTTGGTTTCGGCGGTAAGATAGCGCGCCGTATCGTCTTCTTTTGCTACGATGCCGATGTATTTGCAGGCGAGGAGGGTGTCGGCTTTGCCGAAGCTCAGCAGCAACATGACGCTCCCCTCATCGAGTGGCTCAAATGAAACGTCAAAATGAGCGCTTCCCTCCAGGCCTGCCTCCTCCACTAAGGAAATATATTCCATGTATGTTTCGTCGTTGTCCCAATCGGGGAGCGCATAGATATCTTCCGACTCTATTTGGATACTTACGATTGTACTGACCACTTCGTAATTCCATATCACATAGGGATACTCCTTTGCCCTGTCTTCCCCCGCAAGAACCCCCTGCAGAAATCGCTCGCCTTCGGTGAAAATGTACCCGGGCAATACCCTTTGCTCAAAGTTGTACCGGAGCGACTCGCCATAGGCGCTTTGGATCTTCAACATGTCCCCTGGAGACAGTTGATGATACGAATACTCCTGGGCAACAGCGGAAACGGGCAAGAGCATGCAAGCGGCCAGAATGATTCCCAATAGTTTCTTCATGGGTCGTTCCTCCCTTTGATTAACTCATAATCTACCGACGACTGCCACTCCCCAAGCTGGTCGCGCCAGGCATTTTCATTGATCCTCATTTTTTGAAAGCCCAGCTTTTCGTAAACGTGTTGTGCCCGGGTGTTGTTTAGGTTGGTGTCCAGCATGATTTTGTGGTATCCATAGTCGCTAAACAGGCTGTGGATGAGCATGTTGAGAAAAGCCGGGCCGTGGCCCTTGCCTTGGTGATCGGCTTGGCAGATTTTGATGCCGATTTCCGCCGCGCCGCCGCCCGCGTTACGATAGCTCATCTCGCCGATGGGTACGCCGTTTGATTCGATGATCAAGCAGCGGCCTTTGTCGTCGGAGCCGGCCAGCAGCTGTCGCTTGACTGTATCCGGGTCGATGCCCAGGCCCAGGGGGAAACCCGCGTGGGCCATCACCTGGCCGTCGTTCCACCAGCGGCAAAGGAGATCGGCGTCGTCGGTTGTGGCATTGCGTATTCGCAAATTTTGACGTACAATAAGCATGTCATCTCTCCTATGCGTCCTGATATGTACATTATAACAGAAAATCGAAAGGATGGTTCTCTATGGAAAAGAAAATCGAAAAGAAAAAAAAGTTCGGATTCTGGAAGACTGTACTCTGCTTGGCGCTGGCGGCTGCGGTCATTATACCGGGCTATATGCTTGTATCCGGCTACATGAAAAGCCTGCCTGCTATCAACTACCATCTGTACACGGGGGAGGGCGAAGCCGCCGCGTATCCCGACGCGCGCTTCGCCGTGATATCCGACCTGCATTTTTACGATGTGTCCCTTGGCGCCACGGGAGCCGCCTTTGAAGCCGAGCTCCTTGGCGACAGGAAGCTGCTGGTGGAGAGCGAGGAGCTGCTGAACTTTGCCATCGGGCAGTTGCTGCGCTCCGACGCTCAGTTCGTGCTGATCTCCGGCGATCTCACCAAGGACGGCGAGACCCTCAATCACGAGGGCCTGGCCAAAAAGCTGCAGCTGCTGGTGGACAACGGCATCAAGGTGTATGTAACGCCGGGCAACCACGATGTGAACAACTTTAATGCCGTGGGCTTTGAGGGGGATCAAAAGATTCCGGTGGATGCGGTGTCCGCGGAGGACTTTGCGCGCATCTACGCCAACATGGGATATGGCGAGGCCCTGAAGCGAGACCCCGGATCCTTGAGTTATGTGGCCGAGCCGGCGCCGGGGCTGTGGGTGCTGTCCATCGACGCCTGCAGATACCCCGAGAACGTACCCGGCCAACCCGAGGAAGTGGGCGGCCAAGTGAGCCAGGAACTGGAGGGCTGGCTGGCGGACGTGCTGGGCGAGGCCGCCAAGCAGGGTAAGGCGGTGCTGGCCCTGATGCACCACGGCGTGGTGGAGCATTGGGACGGCCAGTCAAAGCTCCACCCTGACTACCTGGTGGCGGACTATAAGCACTTCGGGGAGTTCTTGGCTTCCTATAATGTAAAGATAGTGTTCACCGGGCATTACCACGCTCAGAACATCGCACAGGCCTCCTTTGGCGAAAAGACACTCTTTGACGTGGAAACCGGCTCCCTGGTCACCTATCCTTGCCCCATACGGTACTGCGAGATAAAGGACGGCGCGTTTACCGTTTCCACCGATACCATCGGCGACAAGCTGCGCCCCGGCACCGATTTTGCGGAGAAGGCCGAGGCCTTCGTCAAGCAAACCGTGATGCTGGAAGCGAAAAACACGTTGTTGCAGTACAGGGTGTCGGAACAGGACGCGGACATCATTGCCGACGCGGTGGGCGACGCCTTTGCCGCCCATTACAGCGGGGATGCTGATGCAGCGCTGCGCACCTATGTGGACACCGGCAAACTTAGCCTTTGGGGCCGGATCGTGTACAGCACCCAGCGGTATGTGCTGGACGGACTGTGGGCCGTATCCACCCTGCCGGACAACGATGCCTCCTTCCGATTGGATTGATATTCTTGGATTGATGATGAACGAATCTTAAGAATGATTTAATAATTACTATTAAATCACGATTCATACTCCCAAAACCATTGTATATCGCCAATAATGCTGCTAAAATGGCTTCACTATTAGGGGTGAAATCTATGCCTTTTTTCGGCAATAAACATTATGGAGGCGCTATCGCAATGGAAAAGCAAAACAAGGTAAAGTTCTATCAAACCAAGGTATTCCGCGCCCTGATCGCCGTTGTACTGGCAGTGATCCTGCTGTCGGACAGCGCGATACAGAACATGGCGTCCTTGTTCGCTACGGAGGAGATAGAATCCGTGCAGGGCGAAGTGGTGGCGCTTGAGCAGGGCTCAGGGGAGAAGGACGAACCTACCTCCAAGCCCACTGCTGCGCCTGCTTCAGAGCCTACCGCCGAACCTACGGCGGAGCCTGAATCCGGCCCTACTTCTGAGCCTGCTTCCCAGCCTGAGGAAGACGGGGGAGCGGCCGCAGCGGCAAAGAACCCCCTTGCCCAGGCGATAGCCAGCCGGGGCGCCGCCTATGTGCAGGCAAACGGCGATGTATTCGCTTCCGCCCAGCTCAGGGAACGCAACCTCAAGGGCCGTGTGTCGGGTATCGCGGTGGCGACATCCTACACCCCAGCCAATGAGGATACCGAGGCGCCTGCCACAGTGCGGGTGACTTTTGCTGTGGAAGACGCGCTGGAAGAAGGCTATATGGACGCCGCTTATGTGGCGCTGCAGGATTATGATGAAACCATCCAAGCCATCGGGGAGGATGGGGTACGGGAGTACCCCTCGGCGGCGTGGCCGCTGCCCCTGGCCGGTTTTGTAGCGGCCCAGAGCGCCGCCAAGGAAACGGGCGGCGAGTCTGAGGACGAGCCGCTGATGATCGTAGCCTTTATCGGCGTGGAGAATGCCGACGAACCCATTGATACCCTGGAGCTGGGCGAAGGCGAAACCCTTGCCGACGCCGACCTGCCCCAAACCCTGAGCGTGCTGCTCAGCGACGATACGGTGCTGGAGCTTCCCATTGAGTGGGAAACCGAAGATGGCGACCTTGTGGCCGACGCCGACGACGAGACCCTTGAACCCGGTGAAGAGATCCGCGTAGAGCCCACCTGGGACATGGGCAAGATGCCCATGAGCGCCGGCCTTGACCTGCC
>Ga0123353_10010555_pt1 | contig 12890 bp, 7 predicted proteins | sample TergutLab28metaG_3_FD_92763 | JGI IMG/M metagenome (GOLD analysis project Ga0123353, IMG submission 92763) | Labiotermes labralis P3 segment gut microbial communities from Petit-Saut dam, French Guiana - Lab288 P3 | ecosystem: Host-associated > Arthropoda: Insects > Digestive system > Gut ...
AACATTGAAACATTTCTGCAAAGCATGGAGTTAGAAAGTAGCTCCTTGCACAGAAAAAGTAACACAATATTAACAAGAAGAACACTTGAAATTACTTGGGATAAAAACTGCTGCTCAAAGTTTTGAGTACAAATTAGCTGCATAGAGTACGAAAAGCATGAAAATACAACAAAACACAGATTATTGTAATGTCACTCTTACAGTACACAGAGAACGCTTTTATAAATTTTTTATGGAAGGACTATATTTTCAGCATAAATTTAAATGTACACTCTGATAACAAAATATAAAACACATAACAGTTCAACCTGCAAGATGCATAACTCTGTCCTCTATCTCTGTGTGGAAGTGGATCAGATTTGGAAATCAGTGCCCCACAAAACCACACTGATAACACGTGTCATGGATGTGTTCAGTGTACAAATTAGAAGACACATAAGAACACTATAAAAAAGTAGCTTATAAGTTTCACCAGTCAAGTACACTAGCCTCATGTATCAGACTTCACCTCTGTGAGGTAGTCACAGGCAAGTTAAAGAAGCACTAACATGTGCATACAATTTATGAACATGACTGCACTGAATGAGGCACACAAATGAAGAGACACAGGATCTCCAGCATCACATCCATCAACATTTCAAAAACATTTGTGCCTACTGTACCTCCTACATAATACAGTGCTGCTGTTCCCTTAATAAACATCTTACTCAGTGATGGAGATGCTGTTTTCTTTAGAAGAAGGTCCTTTGTGCTGCCAGAAGGCGAGGCAATAGGGGTGAGCCGACGGATTGGTGATGTTACTCCAAAAGCTGTCCCATTAGTTGGTCGTGACTGAGCAAGGCTGTCACCACCTCCTGTTCCATCCAAGTCAGGCTGCTGGAGTGGAGTTCTAGTAAGTCGTGTGAGACGAGAAAATACTCCACGTCGTGCCTCACATTGGAAGTAGCGAATACCAGCCACTGACCCATCATTCTTTCCTGTGTATTTGCATTACTTAATGACCATAATGAAGTTACTGTACTTCAACAACTTGAGCCTATTTGAACATATCTAAGGCGAGCATTTGATAATGTGTTGGTTGGCAGGATAGATTCTCTGGCTTTCCATTGTGAGAATGATAAGGGATGTGATTACAGAGGACACATGATTGCTACATACAGTTTGAAGAATTAAACAAATGTTCTCTCTGCAATGAAAGGCAGTAAGTAATGAATAATGTCAAATTATTGAAAATACAGTATGTTTCTTACAAGAACAAGAACAACATTCATAATAAAATAAAAAAAGTCAAAAGACTGTTTCTTCAGTGCAGTATTGTAGGAAAGTATTACAAGAGAAACAGCAGCCTGATAACAATGCAAGCTAGGAGGAAGGTGGAACAATGTGACTATTTATTTCAAGGCATATTCCTACAATCCATTTGGAAGAACTGGGCAGACTTAAAATATTTCAACCAATATTCAAAATGGCTTATTCCCAAACGTGCCACACAAGTTCCCCACTCAAACAAATACTATCAAAACGCAAGAGTAAAAAGGGAGATCAATTTCCTGGTACCTATGTAGCTCTGAGAAATGTCTATTAAAACCATTCTGTCTGAATGAATGAAGAAACTTGAGCACTGCTGGACAGGTTATCATGAAATTTGATGCTGGGAGTAACAAATGAAATATGGTTATCAATTCCAGTTTTGATTAAAACTTGAACTACCATTACCCAAGACACTTCATATTTCTGTGAACATCTTAATCCTCGCTCATGGATAACGTACCAACTATAAATCAGACTGTTAGATGTTTGAAAAAAAAACCTAACATGGAGTGAATATAGGTCTTCAGTTACACAACAAAGTGCTTAATCATACAGCAGAACTGGACGAGAACAAGTTCTTTAAAAGGGAGTTAAGATCCTTTGTTACAACATACATTTTATTCAGTTGAAGAATATACGCCATGTTAAAATGTGGCCAATATTAGCCTACTAACAAAGAAAGAGCTTATGAATTGTCATGTATTAGTGTTTATATTGTTGGTGTACATGCCATTATGTAATTTTAACGAGGTTATATTAGTTAGGTATAAGTTGTGTTTGCCTGAAAATGACCTGTACTGTGTACGATATTTGAATGGAATGGATGAACAGAACACTACACTAAGTTAACAACAGAAAAATTAAAAATAAATTTTATGGCCATTAGACTATTGTGTTGATAAAGCTCTAAATGGAATAAAATGACCACCAAAACCACAAGAATGCAAGGTGTGTGTAAATGTGCAGAGATATTTTTAACGTACATGCGCTATAAGCATGGTATCCATCACCATGCTTCAGAAACTGACCTACTGGCTCATCCAGAACTACACCAGCCCATTCTCCTGGTGCAAACTGTGTCTCGCCAATGTATGCTATCTGCCCAGGCTTGGTACCACCTACCCATACTCGATCGCCAATGATGAAACTGTCTGTATCCTCTGTCAGCACAATACTGGCATCTGGAAAAAGTGGATGGTAACTGTTAAAGGCATTGAATTCCTCAGCTTTATCTGGATAGTCAAGAGAGGGTTCACCATCTTACACAACTATTTCTTCTAATACATGCTTCAGAAAGTTATCACAATAACTGAATGAACAGCTTTTATGTCCATTACTATTGATGCAAGATTTTAGGCTCTCACAGTGGTTGGATCTTACAACATGTCAAATGGTAAATGGCTACTGACATTTCCAAGGGAATGAAGAAGATTATCTTCATGGAAGGACAACAGTATATGGGCAAAAGAGGTGGCAAAGGATAACAGAGATGCACACTGGGCATGCCAGCTGGGATGTTCATGACAATGAGCAAAAGATAGGGAGCTTCAGTATTAATGATGTTACATTAATTAATGTTTATTGTACTGCATTTCTCAACACTGTTTAGCCAAGTAAGTGCCATTCTTCTGTCCTTTTAGAAGGACAGTGTCGTTCATGATATTACACTTTCTGAAGTTTGGACAGAATGAATAATCACATGCTGATATAAATTTTTTTTCCTTAAATTATACGAAATCTGTTACTACTAAACACAAACTGTTTTAACAACAACAATTTACAGTGAACACATAAAGCTCCACAAAAGTTAATGTAGCACATTACACATGTTTACTTGCTGTGAAAGGATGGTTTTGTATACTGAAAAGTTTACATGAACAAAAAATGTTATCTTACATTAGACAACCCTCTTCAAATAAGGTTCAGCATGCAACCAAAGCAAGTTACACATGGACACATAGACTGATAGATCTAAGATAAATATGTCACTTTCAGAACTTATGAAAATGACATTCTAATTTGCTCTTTATCACAAATTGTAGTAATTTCAAAAGAACACAAACCTCAACAAATTATGCTTTTATTCTTTCACAACAGTAGAGTTTCTTAACCCTTTATCACTGTGTAGGTTGCAGATTTCCCATGCATAAGTTATATGTCAAAGGTGAAACAGACAAGACAGACACTTGATTTACTTCAACCTTTCACAAGTGACTCACACTACTTCATACCTCAGACAGATGTGCAGGGAAAAACACCATAATATATCCAGTACAGATATCCATAACCTCATGAATCCCACCTCCGTACTATGCTACTATATATCAACAACAGTAAACCTACCTGAGGTACGCCTCACCCCAGCTTCACTAAGTCTGCGCTCACTCTCCCAGAAAACATCAAGATTGGTGGACCCTGCATCTACACAGCACATGCAAAATAGCATTCAGGGCAGTGCAACACAATAAAGTCATGGTGATAAGACAGTAAAAAGCAATATTTTCTCACATGCAAAAGTGCAATCACACTGCTTGAGGGATCCTGTGGCCAATAACTGGGTATTACACCAAAAGGATGTGTGATAAATGACACAAGCCTCATGCAGGCTGAATATGTGAAAAACAAATTAGGAAACTTAAACTAATTTTATGGCACTTTAAGAAAGGAAAGAGGTTGAACTCTCTAATACAATTTTACCTCTACATCAGTCTAAAGATATTCACTTATGCATACAAGCAAACATGCACACACACCCCAGTATACAACAGTTATAATAAAACATAATTTTAAAACCATAATAGTACAAAAGAGAAATTCACTGTTGCAATATCAATCCTTTGAATTACTGCAGTTTTTAAGACCTCCTAATTTAAAAAATTTTTGAACTGTCAGAATCCACAGAAACCCAACTGGCATCATATATACGATAAGTTGCACATAATACAAAACGCAGAAAACCTTTCTCCCAGTAATACCGATATGATTCACCTGTAAAATTTTTGATCTGGTAAATATTTAATTAGTTACATATTACATGTCAGATATTGGTCACAAGATAATTAACAGTTTTGACCACTATTTTTAATTGCCTGGAAACAGTGTGTAATAGGCACTACAGAGGATACGAATAAAATAAAACAGTTATGCATAACTGCAACAATATTTGTATGCTTGTTTTCATTATGGAAACAAATACCTCTATAATCACATTTTCAATATTTCATTCGTGTACTTATTACAGAAATCCTTCTTTAGTTTTAACGTTCAATATACAAAGAAGGGTAAGTTGCATTTACACTGGCTTGAAGTGACAGATGTAAGACAATATGAACTTATCCAGATAATTCCGTCAACTTTGAATGTTTTACAATCAGGCATCAAGTTCTCATCAAATGCATATAATTGACAATTCTTGGTTAAGAATAAGGCAATTCCCATGCATTAAAGATGAAGAATATCTTACAGAATGAAATACCCACCAGAAGATCTCTTGCTTCTGGCTAAAATATCTTCACTGGTATGCCTAATCTTTCCTTGCTCACAGAAAATGGAACCACCAAAGTCATTAGTTAACAGATAACAGAACATGCTATACAAAGAACCTGTGCACATACAACATATAACAAGCAGCTGGATTATTCAAAATATGGTAACCTAGAGGAAATATCTTACTTGAAACACTGTTATGAATGAAGTCACACAGTTGTGGTTACATGCACACAGCAATACAAGTTTCGGTTTAATGGTAGTTGCTTACCTGTGAACTGTGTGTTTATTAATTGGAAGAAAATGTTTAAGAATTATGAAACACAGACAGTGAAACTTTATCTGCTCCTTGAAGAAAATACACTTTTTATTCACTGAATACTAAATGTTGAGACTGACATGTGAGACCCAATTCTGGGTAAGAACAAAAGAGGCAACATACTGTACATATACACATAAGATTAAGGTGCAATTCTTGTAACCAATGTAGCAGCAGAACAGCAATAACTATTAAACATTCTGAGAGTGTGCCTGTAGCCTAATTATCCACCATGTAAGGGCAAGCGCCAAATTGTCACCTGTGGCCTGTCCGGCTCTACAATATTTTTCCACATTATCTCATAAACGGCACGATTTTCGGGGAAAAAGTTTTTGAGCATGAAATGGGTGTTTTGATTTTTTCTACTATTTTTTTCTCAAACATTTCTCATTTTAACAGGAATTGAGCGAGATACTGTCATAAATGTACATATACCTTCGAGTAAAGTACCCGTTATGCTTGTCAGATTTTAATAAAACTTGCATTTTCTCCACGGAATTTTTAAATATACTCAGATATCAAATTCCATAAAATTCCGTTCAGTGGAAGCCGAGTTGTTAAATGCAAACGGACAGACAGATATGACGAAGCTAATAATCGCTCTTCGCAATTTTGCTAACGCGCCTAAAAAGTGGCACTTTAAACGTAAATTCAATATTGCAGTAAATTTAAATTACCACAACAAACGAAAAGTACAGCCGTCTCCTGCTTAACGTCAGTAATCCGTTTCTGAAAATCAGACGCTCTGAACGAAAACGGTAACCGGGAGCCATTTCCCATCATCTTAAATAGAAAAAATTATAATGCATTTCAACGTTAACCCAGCGCCTTCCCCCCCCCCCCAACCATTTTCCTAAAACGTGACAAAAACACAGTAAAACGCTATGTACATGTAAAAAACTATTATGTAAGGATTTCAAATGCTTAAAACATCGCTTCCCGATCACCAGTCAAACAAAACGGTTGTTAGCAAACAGTTGCTTAGTATACAGTAAGTAACATGTACAGTATTTGGAACATAACTCGAGAATTTCCCAGCGTATCATTTTCTTAAACATGTTATATTGAATTTTCGGAACTTTGATATAAATTGTTCCTACAAAAACATCGGCCGAATAACGTTGTCTAGAGAGACACGTACGTTCTGTGAAGTTTGGATACTGAAAACCAAGAGGTTTTCTACCGGCGAAACGTTAATCAGGCAGACGTACTGCAGGTTGTGCCTGCATGACTTCCAGGCTATGAGTTTCACCTTAAATTTAAAAAGAAGTACAATGTTGGATTTAGAGCTTTACTTTCCTGAAGAAGAAATGGATTAGGTGCTTTGCTGTGCCAAAAACCGTTCAGACTTTAGAGTAATCAGTGCTTTAATTTCCAAACTGACTTTATACAAAACGTTTTAAGAGGTTCTAAAAAATCGACAGTCTATACAAAAAATAACGTGCAACAATAAATAAGAAACCCATATCAAGCAGAGCCAAACACCAGCTTAACACTTAATAATGGTATAGGTTGTAAAGAAATCTGAACCAAATTTTATGTTGGTAACATAAACTGATTTTCGGTAACATCCTCTGACTTAGTTCACGAGTTTCAATTGGAAGAAAGTTCAGATTCCACAACAACGAAATTCGCAAGGCCACGTAAGTCCCGACTACAGCCTTATCAACAATATTCAACAAGAATACAATACGTCATATCCTTGGCCTATTAAAATACGTGACTTGAAGGCACTTCACTGTAGGGTCAATTGCAATGACACAATTCCCGATAAACTAAATGTAAGGTGACTGACTACAATGGAAGCCATAATATTTTCAGATGTATATTTGCCATGTATCAACTAACACCATAATACTATAAATCAGAAACAATAACCCTATATTTCAACCATAACGGCTTTGCCCGATCTTGATAGTAGCGTGTGTTTTCGTAACTTTACAGTCTCTCTTACTTGCACACTCAGAACTTAAGTGGACGGGGAAAAAAGGCATTCAATTGTTTACTTTTTCTCACTTGAATCGCCTGTTTTGCAAGTCCGGTCTTTTGTTTACGTAATGTGTCGTGCCTCCAATCTTGTATCAATTGTCACAATGGGCACTCAGAGCGGCACGTCTAAGCGGCAGTAGCATGCCCTGAATGCATACAGACAATCGCGGTGTGGCGGCCAGCATTCCTTCATTCTTTTCAGTACGCTCCGTGCATTAAACAAATGTATCACTTCACTCCTTTTCCATTCTAAGTTCCGGAACATCACAAACCAACGCCCCATTTCTGAAGTATTCAAAAGTGAGGTGACAAATGTCGGCACTGCATACAGGTAAAGGCAAAGCTGCCCCTGTGCACGCCATAAAGGCACAAAGGGGAAGTGGAGGTACAGCTCCACTCATTCGTAACCTCGGAACTAGGTGGAAGGAAGTGGTCAAATTCACGTCCCCACAGTTATACACCCGGGTAAAAAACTCCCAACACCCATCTGAATTTTAGTCTTGGTGTGCCCAGAGCCGGTTTGGACGTTTTGGGGAAGAAAAATCTCTTACCCCTGCTGAAACTCAAACCTTGGATCGTCCAGTTCATAGCCGATATCATATGAATATGTACCACCTGTTAAAAAAGAAAAAGGAAAAAAAAAACTTAATTATTCCCACAGAGTAATTTGTGTTTCATAAGACTCTCAAAATAAACAAGGATTATATCCGTACACAGAATCAAGCGATTAGCCTTTGCTATGCAGACACCACTGTGAGGTATGCACTCAGTTGTTTCAAATACACATCACAATAAATTCATTCTTCAAATGGTCATTGCGCTGTGTTTTGAAATGGGAGAAGCGATACTTAATTTCAGGGATCTGGGTCCTTCATCAAGAAGAACGGAACACGGAATTCATTAGCGTGTTCAAGACGGCCCAACACAATAACATGCTGTCAACAGTTTAATACAGTTCTCAGACTCACAATCTGTTTCCTTAAGATCCACCTCAACATTACCCTCCTATCAATCCCATCGTTTCCCAAGTGGTCTCATCCCTCTAGGTTTTCTCAGTAATATAACACATCTTCCCACGTGTGCTAGCTACATGTCCTGCCCACAGCAAGCGCGATGATTTAGTCGCCGAGCAGGCTGGTTTAAATGTAAACGAGAGGCACCTGCTTAGAACCTGAGGATTTCCGTCGCGTTCCTCAATGCCAACGCAAACTCTTGGTTAGTGCCTCGATTGAGCTACAATCGCTTCCTTCCAAAACCCTTACAATTCATCATTCACCAGTCACCCTGCCCTCGGTTATATACACGTACTCCGAAATACCGACGTAAAAAACCCATGCAATGAATGTGGTCGAGAAGTACATGCTATGAAGCGCCTCAGTGTACAACTTCCTCAGTCCTCCTGCCACTTCGTCTCCATCAGGTCTGAGTATCCTCCTCAATACCCCGTTCTCACACACCCTCAATATCGTGTAATGGTCTCTAACGGACAGCAAGCTGGCTGTACAAATTCACAAATAACTCACAAGCGTCTGATCTTTTTCCTGCCCAAACGTTCTACAAAGAAGGCCGTGAACGGCGTTTTATAAGATATTATAAAGAAAGGAGACTCATAACTACCGCGGTTGGTTGAATAGAAATAATACGCTTTTAAATAAGGTAAGGAATACTGAATTGTTTTAATGGATCAGTGGATTGCCCAACAAGCAGCAGCTCCTTGTGTCGCTAACAGAAAGCGCTGGCTGCGTTCTCTCAAATGGTGAGCAGTGTTGCTACCGTACATTCACTTCATACATACAGACATGGTTCTTGCCTAAGTTGCCTTCCGAAGCTCATCTAGCTGGCCACCCCTGTAATATAACAACAATTATCGAACGACCTGAGGCACATTTTCCGAAAATGTTTATTTCCACAAATCCAGAAAATTAATTATCAATATAGCCCCCAAGTGTTTACTTACATGAAGAAACTAACAGCATGTTTTCCACAAGGGCATCTGAATTCATATCGTATACCGTTATGCAGAGGCTGTTCACAGCATTTCAAAATACAGTAAATAACGTGCCGTTTATGATGATGATGATAATAACAATAATGACATTCGTGACGTAAACATGCGTTAACACAACACTCATCACGAATCACACCAGAACCGACTAAGTCTCCGTTTCAAAGAAAATCTACCCACTAACTAGGAAGCCAAATACCCGCATGATACATGTTCATATACAAACTTCAACCATTCCATAGTCTGTCTAACGACAGGTCTACAGCTTCTTGCAAAGCCAGTTCTCCAGAGAGTGCGGTCTAGTGTCTCCTTTATCAGTTTACAGTTTCCGGAGGGTCATTCAGTAGCTGCTTACATCTTCTTCCTCACCTTCACGCCACTGCTATCATTCATTCTATCTTCCCGTCAGTCACATGTTTTCCAATGCAGTTCCTACGCAAGATGTGGGCAATTCAGTTTGCCTTCCTTCGATTTACTCTGTGTGGGGCATTTCTTTCCTTCTCGTCTCTATGTAATACTTCTTCATTTTGACACAGTATATAGGATACACTATATCCCGAAATATCACTCTGCACAGAACTGTTTTCATTCCTTATTACATCCAACTTTACACAAGGACTGACACTCCCTACTAACTCTATGCAGTTCTAACTCTATAACATACAGAGTGATGAGAGGCGGTGTGGCTGTCACCTAAGCTTATTGGTAAGACAGTCACAAACACACAAAAATTAAACGCGCGCCGATGTAAAGAGCAACTAAAACAGCTCAATAGGTTCTCCAATTTGCTACCCTGCACGCATCAAGTTGATACTCGACTTCGTGCCAAGGATTTTGCAACCAAGGCTGTTCAGTTCTTGCAATCGTTCTTCGCATTCGATCCGTCAAGTTGTTCGAGTTACAGGCACTGGGGGAGCTTATCACTCATCCTCCAAAAAGCTGCAAAAAAATTCGATGGGGTCAGATCTAGAGATGGCTAAGCCCACAGGCGCGCCCTCCTGAGATGAAACTGCGCCCAGGCAACTGTCTACTGAAGAATGTTGTTCATCTCATTGTAGATGTGTGGCAGCACTACGTCAGGGTGGAGAGCAGCACTCTTGTTTGTTTTCAAGTACGTGAATAAAATTGAAGCAAACAAAACGCTTTCTGAGTCACCATCTCTCGCTTGTGCCGTATTCCGACAGCCAGAGCAGAATTATCTCTTACGCACTGCTTTTCTTTCGAGTTGCTCTTTACAACGGCACAAGTTTAATTTTTGTTTACCCATTACTTCCTCAACAGTACGTTTATGAAAATTGCTCACAATATTTGCAATCGTCCTGTACGTTTAATTCGCTTGACACTGAAGCGACTACCGTAACATGTTGTGTAAGATATAATTACGTTCACCAGTAATTAAATGTTAAATTACACGCTACATTCAGCACGAATTAGCGCTGCCGGCAGATTTCGTTCTGTCAGTAAAGTGACTTGACGGCCGCAATTCGATGCCCGGAAGGGGCAGGCATTCTCCTTGCCACCACCTCAAAACAGACTCTCGGGTCCATCCAGCTAATGAACTTTACCTTTGCTACCCACACACGCCAATATGGCGTGCTACTTAAGCGTGGGAAGGGTTACGCATTTAACACGGTATCCCACACGGCAGTGCCTAGAAGTGCGAGAATTACCACGGTACATAACGTAACCGTGTAGGATCAGTGCCGATTAAAATATCTTCTAATTACTTCTGACTGTATTTGTGTTCTTTTTGATGAAATTCTCACTGATCACTACACTACATTAGATGTTATTTTACCCGGAAACGAAATAATAACTTTCTGCAGTCCTATCTTCAAGGCCTCAACAGTCATCCGTGGAGTTAACAAATATTAACCTTAATTAAACAATATAAACCAACGAAATGCATATTTCATAAATTAATATTTTAATTTTTAAGCAGTCTAGGAGGTAGAAGATTGTGTTCGAACACGCTCTTCTACCTACTAGACGGCTTATACTGATGCATGTACAACGTACCATACCAGAACTGTATATAAAACCGTATTCCTGACGATGTACCCTCGGGTTCGAAACATGTAGAAGATACCAAAAAATTAAAAATTAAGATATTAATTTAGGAAAAGTGCATTTCGTTGGTTTATATTGTATAACTGTATTACAATGCACGGTGCAAAAAAAAAACATTAACCTGTAACACTCAGTTGCATCGTTTGTACTGCAACGGAAGCTTCTATAAAATCGAACACATGGCTGAAGTACGGTTCTCGACACACTTGCCTTCTGGGCCACATGCTCCCTCTAGGCCTTCCTCTATGATACAAGCACAGTGCAACAAACAAAACAGCGATGCAAAGGCAACAAAAAGCTTCGTGCTTAATTAAGCACCATGCCATCAAGGCACATGGGGGAGTGGAGGTATAGCCCACGCATCCTTAACCTCAGCGCTAGAGCGGTCAGCTTCACTCCGCACCCCTCTTTACCCTCGGAGAAACAGCCCTCATTAGCCATGGTAGAGGACAGTGACTGGGCTTCACAGCCGGTATGGATGCTCTGGAGAAGAGAAAGCTCTCTTGCCCCTGTCGGGAAACACTCCCAGGGATTCGATCAACAAGCCTGCAGCCCAGTCACTAAACAAACTGGGCTATTCCGGCTTCGCAAATACTAGCATAACACAATAAAGCATATGCATACACAGATACTAAAATAGGTGCAGATACAAGCACATGCTCTGTGAAGCGAAATGACGAGGTAACGTAAACACACTATTGTACTAAAACACCCAAATCACAACGGACTAAAAACACTACACAGATAAAAGAAAATTACGATACACCTTCGGAACAGTTATATTTGTAATGGATGATTTCTATAATTAAATGTACATTACAAATTCGAAGTGAACTTACTCAGGCCTCAGAAGCTCGAACTAGTTTACTGCACTTGGTAATTGTTATAGAAAGTTTGTAATTACCTGCCAGTTTCTTCTTCAGTTCATCTTCCCTGCGTTGCAAGAAAGCTGCTGAGTTTGCTATTCCATCTGTAGATGTGCAAACAAACAATAATACAAATAAAGAAGAAAACACTACTTAATATTCCCCGAGCATTTAGCAAGAACACACTCGGAACGGAAACAGCTCGAATACAGTCGCGAAAACAAGTTAATTTGAACATGCTGCTTCTTGCAAGTTACTAAAACTGAAATGAAACGTCGTTATATTGCCTGTCATGCAAGGCCTCTGATGGGTCCGTTAAGTCCCGTATGAAGAAAAGAAACATCATAGCGACCGCAGATATTGAAATCTTATTGTGTCAGTTAGAGATGGGAAAGTACGCAGTGTATGTAACAGTGGTGGTACGTGTGGAGCGTGCTGATAACTGCGGCATTTGACAAACAAAAGTCGTGGAACTTGCATAAAATATCCAGCTTGATGGATGCTGTGTCTTAAAATTTCAATTCTGGCCAATATTTATCGAATTACATCTAAATCAATGCAGACTCTTACATGAAAGTCATATATGTTGTTTAACTCTGAAAAAACAGACATTACATTGAGGCAGCGAATTTACTTAAAACTAATTTAACTTCGGCGGCATATTCTATACATGATTAAGTAAAGTCGGAAACAAAAGGAGATGAAAGAAGTGCATTCAATTTCCTCCCTGTAAGATGCATTCACCATGCTTCGATAAATTTCAAAAGTGAATTATTCACATTAAAACGAAGAACAAAGTTCATACAAACATGTCTCCGGAATTAAGTGGTTTATGAGTTTAACT
>Ga0123353_10010557_pt1 | contig 12889 bp, 14 predicted proteins | sample TergutLab28metaG_3_FD_92763 | JGI IMG/M metagenome (GOLD analysis project Ga0123353, IMG submission 92763) | Labiotermes labralis P3 segment gut microbial communities from Petit-Saut dam, French Guiana - Lab288 P3 | ecosystem: Host-associated > Arthropoda: Insects > Digestive system > Gut ...
GACATGCGTTCAGGCTGCGCCCCGCCCCTCAGCCCCTCCGGGCTCTCCTGCACCTCGATCTTCTGCGTGTCGATGTAATGCGACATCTCGTCAACGAGGATGAACTGCGCGGACGTCCTGCCGCATCCGTCCGTGTCGACGCACATGATCGGCTCGCGGATGAGCATGCCGAATTGGTCTATCCACTGTTCCTTGCCGCATTTGGTACATTTGAAAAGCGCCTTGGTCATCTTCGGCCTTACGGACGTCGCCTTTCTGACCAGGCCTTCGACCGCCACCAGTTTCCCCAGGTGCTTCGATCTCAGGTTCCTTATCTCGACGCGTGCGTCCCTCGGTAATTTGACAATTCTCATGTTCACGGTCCCCTGCGGGTCCCATGACGGCGGCATCAGCTTCTTTATGGCTTCCCGCCCCAATCTCAGGCATTTGTCGGGATGGTCGATTATGAACATCGCCAGGTCCGGATCGTATTCATCGATATCGTCGTACGTAACATATATGCTCCTCTTGTCGGGATAGCTGTCCGCTATCTCGGCCATCTTCAGATGGTATTTCCTTGCCAGGATGTCCTCCCATCCTGCAAGCACCTCCTCGTCCTTGAAGCTCATGTTGCCCCTGTGATACAGACTCGGCAGATATATGAATTAAGCGGGTCACATTATCTTGGAAAGGTCGGACTTCCTGCACTCATCGTCCACCCACCAGATCCATCCTCCGTGTTCCACGGACACCTCTCCTTTAACGAACCCGGCCTGCTTCAGCTTCGTCAGCGTTTTCGCGAAATCGTCCGGACAGCGGTAATTGAACATCGATTCCAAACGTTCCTCGATCTCCTTCGTTGTGAGGCGATCGTTCCCGAAAACCAGCCAAACGACGTTGATGATATCTCCGAGCATCTTATCGCGTTAAGTGTAAGGTCAATAAAAAGCTTGACCCTTTCATTCGGGCGGCGGGTCGTGCATGCGTGGCCCGGCACGGCAGTACCGTAATGAGTTCAAAGAAGGAAGATCGACAGAATGCCTTTGTAATGGGTCCTCATCCTGATAACGTTCACAATGCCTTTGTACCTTTCATCGTGTGACTCGTCTATTTCGAAGACGAGTCTGTCAACGGCGTTGATCCTGACTGAAAAAAGACCTTCGGCCTCACCCTTGAGTTTCTCATATTTCAGACTGAATGGATTTTCTGTCAGAGCGTCAAGCAATGCCTCTGCTTTCTCGCCCTTTCCCGATCGGCGCAATTTGATCAGATCGTTAGAGGCTTTCTTTGACAGTGTCACTAGGTACGGCAATTCCATACCTCACGCTCAGATATGGGAGTGTCGTGTGCCTCACGTACATCCTTCATGAACTCCGGGTCGCTCATAAGGTAGAGCGTTTCCTTGATCCCTTCCCAATCGCTCTCTGAGAGCATGACCACGTTGCCGTCTTTCGAAGTGATCGTGACGGCTTCGTTGTCCAGTACTCTTTCAATTATGTTGTATAGGTCGTTCCTCGCCTGTGTCACATTCAAGACGGTCATGGTTGCAACATGATTTCTCAATATTAAAACGTACGCTTTAACAGACGTATTAGTGCATATCGTTCCGCGTCAGCACCTTTTGGCCACCGCTTCCAGGTACTCGTTCTGTATGCTGACGATCTCGGCACTGTCCTTGGCGTTCGCGTAATCGTTCAGCATCTCGCCGTTCAGCCGCATGAACTCCGTTCCCCAGCCGAACCTCTTTGCGATGTCCAGCGCCTGCTCCTTCTCGTTCAGTATGTACAGAGAAGCAACGACCGCCTCCGCGCTGTTGAGTTCCATCGGCCTTCCCCAATTGACCGGGTTCGAAGCGATCAGATACGGAAGGGCGCGTTCGTTCATCCCTTTCGGCCTCTGGAATTCGTCGATGTTCGTCCACGTGAGGTCCATTACCGCGAGCCCTTTCATCGAATGCGCACGGTCCGCCGGCGATAACGCCTGTTCCGCGAACGGCGACAGGATCACGGATCCCTTAGGTATCTGTGATATGGAGACCTCCTTCGCAACACCGAACCTGAGCATGCGTTTCGCCGTGCACTTCTTCGGGTCGCATTGACATTTGTCGTGAACGAGAACGCGTATCATGTCAGACGGCCAGCTTATCCAGGTTCTCCGGTGAGGAGAACGTCTCCTTCACCCATGCTCCCACGTCCTCTGCCAGCTTGATGTAGCAGTTGGCAAGCTCAAGGTCATCGGTCGCTTTGAAATCCTTCCTGCTCCCGAAATCCTTCAGTATGTGCTTTCCCGGGAACGTCAGCAGATCGTGTATGCTGTCGTACGTTGACCTCTGCAGGAATATTATGTAATCGTAATCTATCATGTTCCGCGCGTTGAAATCCTTTGATACGGCGGTGCGCCTTATGTCGTGGCCGTTCTGGTACATCACAGAAACGAGCTCACAGTCCACATGGTCCTTCTTTGGCCCGGCGCTGCGCACTTCATACATGTCGCCGTAGAACTTTATGAGGAAATACTCCGCTATCTGAGATTGAAGGTCGTTCATCTCATCGATGAACAGCACGGATTTCCTGCCGGCGGCGGTTTCCTTCTTCTTCCTTCCCAACATTGTACCATATGTGCATCATGCACAACGGTTAAACATTTTTTTGTCTGCGTTGTGATAACATAAATGCGCTTTGTCCTTTATTTTTATCCCTGTTATGTCAATTAACTCCAAAAAGGGTTATATCTTTCATCAACGTCCTCAATATCCGCGGACCGTACGCATGTACGGTCGTAGATATAATGATCATGTGGGGCCTATGAAAACAATAGATTCCGTCAACTGTCTCATCAAAGAGAAGAAGGCGAAGGTATACACCGCTTCGGAGATCAAGGAGATGGTGCGCCGAGGTAACATCCCATCCGTGGACGATGTGGATGTCGTTACTTGCGGAACGTTCGGGGTCATGTCCGGAACAATGGCCATCATATCGTTCACGGCGTCCTGGCCGGGATCGTTCGCAAGGGCGGAGCGGATCGAACTGAACGGGGTCCCGGGGACGCCGGGGCCGTGCCCGAATAAGAACCTGGGGATCGTTGACTGCGTCGTGTACGGAACGTCCCGCAGGGACGGCCGTTACGGCGGAGGGCACCTTTTCAGGGATATCGTCAACGGCGGCGCGATCATAGCGGAGGCGACATCGCACGGGAAGGTGTTCCGCAAAGAACTGACGATCGACGATATGCCCTGCGCAAGGATGGTGGCCACCCGCGGCACTTTCAGGAACTATGCCGCATTCTTGAACACAGAGAACGGGTCGCGCGGCACGATATTCTCGGTAACGGGTATGAAAGGGCCGATGAAAGATATCAGCGTGAGCGGATGCGGGGAGATAGACCCGATCCGGAATGATGCCTCGTCCTATCTGGTGGCGGGGGCCCCTGTCCTTCTGAACGGCGGACACGGAACGGTCCTCGGTCCTGGGACGGGCTCCCTGCCCCGGCCAAACCTCTCCGCGGCCGCGGACATGCGGGGCATGGACGCGGCCCTCATGGGCGGATTCATAACATCTGCCGGGCCAGAGTGCATGACATCGTTCACTGCGGCGATACCGATAACCGATAGATCCTCCCTTAACGGAATATTCGTTCTGGACGGATCGATAGAACTGCCGGTGGCCGAGATACATACGCACGCTGCGATGGCCTCCGCGTCCTACGGGAATGTATGGGAAGGCACGTCCAGAAAGATCACCGTCAGCGCAGAAAGGTGCCTCGGCTGCGGTCCGTGCCTTCCCGAGAACCTATGCCCGGTGGAGGCTCTGAGGCCGGGCAATATCGATACGGACGCGTGCGTGGTCTGCGGAACATGCGTATCATCCTGCGCGGGCGGCGTCTTCTCCGCAGACCTCGGAAGCATAGACCATCTGGGAACTGCGATACCTATAACGCTGAGGCAGAGCGACAGGAACCGCGCCGAAAGGTCTTCGGAAGAGCTCAAGAGGATGATCGAGGAGGGAGAATGGTGCCTCTGACGCCGCATTGATCGGATGGACCCGTGCAAGCGGCCCGCACAAACCGTTATTATAGCGTTAGCCGATTAGCCAATGCCACGATGATGATCGTTGTTGAGCTGAACATGATGATAGACGGGCGAGCTGAGTGGCCTTGTGTCCGCACCGATAAAGATTTTAGATTCGTACAGTATTGAAGGCGCATGGAACCCGTCCTGCAGGTCGCCCTGGATCTGATGCATCTGAAAAGAAGCGTTGAGATAGCGCATGAATCGGTTGACGGCGGAGCCGATTGGATTGAGATCGGAACCCCGCTGATAAAGAGCGAAGGCGCGGAACCGATACGCATAATGCGCAAAGAATTCCCCGGCAGGAAGATCGTCGCCGACACCAAGACGATGGATGTCGGTTCGTTCGAAGTTGAGATCGCCGCAAAGGCGGGCGCGGACATCGTTACCGTTATGGGTCTCGCAGACGACTCCACAATAACGGAAGCGGTGATGGCCGCACGAAAATACGGGGCGGAGATAATGGTCGATATGCTTAACGTCGCCGGCGTGGTTGAGCGTTCGAAGGCGGTTGAGAAGCTCGGCGTATCTTACATATGCCTGCATATGGGCATAGACCGGCAGATGCGCGGGGAGGAAGCGCCCGTTGATGTCCTCAGGAAGGTCGTGTCGTCCGTTTCCCTGCCCGTTGCGGCGGCCGGCGGCATAACCGCGGAGACGGTGCGCGGATACGTGGAGGCCGGGGCATCGGTGATCATCGTCGGCGGCGGGATCATCAAGACCAAGGACATCACCGACGCTGCCAGGAACATGAAGAAAGCGATGGCCGGTTCGGAGATCAGGAGCGACCTTGCCAAGAAATATGGCGAAGCGGACCTCTTCGAAGCGTTCTCCCGCGTCTCGACGCCGAACATCTCGGACGCTTACCACAAGCAGGGCATCGTGAAAGGCCTGACGGCCCACCTGAACCCCGGGCAGAGATTGGTCGGCCGTGCGCTGACCGTACAGACGGCGAACGGCGACTGGGCGAAACCCGTTGAAGCCATAGACAGAGCGAAGGATGGTGACGTTATAGTAATAGACGTGGGCGGAGGCGATGTCGCGGTGTGGGGTGAGCTTGCATCAGAATCCGCCATGGTCGTCGGTGTGCGCGGCGTAGTGATAGACGGAGCGATACGCGATATCGACGATATCAAAGCGTCCGGGTTCCCGTCTTTCTCAAGGCACGTGGTGCCGAACGCCGGCGAGCCGAAAGGATACGGGGGCATCGGGATAGAGGTGACGATAGGCGGGCAGGCCGTAAGGACGGGCGACTGGATCATCGGCGACGAGAACGGCCTGATCGTCGTCCCGAAGGAGAAGGCGGTGGAAGTGGCCAACCGGTCCCTTGACGTGAGGGAAAGAGAGAACCGTACGCGGGAGGAGATACGCAGAGGCTCCACCCTTTCAAAAGTGAACGAACTTGCGAAGTGGGAACCGGTAAGATAAAAATGTTGTTTCGGCGGCGAGCGCCGCCGTAATATGTTTACTCGGCCGCGTCGCCGGCCCTTGGGTTCTTGGCGAGGTCGTTGGTCTCCTTGATCTCGCTGTCCATGAGCTTGTCCAGGTCCTCCATCTGAGCCCTTATCTCCTGGGCCTTCGGTATCGGACCGAGTATGTCGTCCGGGTCGCCGAGGTTCTTCTCGACGTCCTTCAGATCGGATATGGACCTCTCCGGTATCGTGGATGCCACACCCATGTACTGCGATATGCCTTCGACCAGCTTCGTCAGCTCGAGCGGGAAGAAGAACTTTGATGATTCCCCTTCTCCGACGCTCTTCAGCGTCTCCATCTGCAGGACGGACATCGCCTTTGAGTCCAGCGCTGCAGCGCCCACCGACATTATGCGGAGCCTCTGCGCGTCCCCCTGCCCTTCCAGGATGACGGCCAGCCTCTTACCCTCGGCCTCGAGGATCATGGACTGCCTGAGGCCTTCGGCCTCAAGTATCCTTGACTTCTTCTTACCCTCGGCCTCGAGGATCGCCGCCCTCTTGAGCCCGTCCGCCTGAAGGATCGCCGCACGCCTTCTCCTTTCGGATGAGGTCTGCTCCTCCATGGCGTCCTTGACCCTCTTCGCCGGGTCGAGCTCCCTGATCTCGACGGCCTCGACCTTCACTCCCCATTTGTCGGTGCTCACGTCGAGTATGTCCCTGAGCTGGATGTTTATCTTCTCCCTGTTGGAAAGTATGTCATCCAACTCCATCTCGCCGATGACCGACCTCAGCGTCGTCTGCGCCAGGTAGACAGTTGCCATCCTGTAGTCCGTGACCTCGAAGTATGCGTTCTTCGGATCCGTCACCTTGATGTATATTATCGCATCCACGTTGACAGGCGAGTTGTCCCTTGTGATGACCTCCTGACTGGGGACGTCCAACACCTGGGTACGCAGGTCGAGTTTCACGACCTCGTTTATCAGGGGGAACACAACGTTCAGACCCTGATTCAGAACTCTCACGTACTTACCCAGGCGCATGTACACTGCCTGCTCGTACGGCTTGACTATCTTGACCCCGCTCACCACAACGATGAGCACGCCCACTATGGCGAGGAACACAAGGATCGGGATCCATATCTCTTCAATCTCCATCTTTCATCACTCCTTTTCGTGTAATATCATTTGCGGGCCACCGTGACGTGGACGCCCCTGCTCCTTATCACTTTGACCTCGGTCCCCACCTCAATGGGCTCATCGGATGTCGCGCTCCATATCTCAGACTCTATCCTGACCTTCCCTATGATGCTGTCCGGTTCCGTCCTGACGGTCACCACCCCTTCCTTTCCGAGAAGGGAATCCGTCACCGTTGTGGTCGGCGGTTCCGGTCTCCCGAGAACCTGATATATCTTCACCGTACCGATCGTCAGCGGCACCACCAGCACCAATGCCAGTATCGGAGCGTACACGCTGTACAGGAATTCCGGATAGGCGTACCCGATTATCCCGAGCAGCACCAGCACGGTACCCGGTATGAGCATGAACACTCCCGGCGTCAATGCTTCGACGATCAGGAATATCGCGCCTATCACTATGAATATCAACGCCAATGTCTGTGCATCTATCATTTCTTATCGCCTCTTTTTATCTCACAGCCTGCCTGCCATGTCATTAAGCCTTCTTATTCTCTCCTTTATCGGGGGGTGTGTGCTGAAAAGCGAAGCACCGCCCTTCTTCCTTCCGCCGAACGGGTTCGCTATCCACATGTGCGCACTTGACGGGTTCTCGTTGAACATCGGTTTCGCGATGTTCCCGTTCTCCAGCTTGTCCAATGCGCTTGCCAGCGACAGCGGGTCGTGTATCATCCTCGCGCCGGCCTGGTCCGCCTTGTATTCGCGGCTTCTCGATATCCCCAGCTGGATCAGCATGGCCGCTATCGGTATCGTTATGTAAGCCAGGAGCATGATCAGAAGCATACCGGAATCGCGCCTCATCATCGACCCGAACAGGGCGAACCTCGCAAGTATCGATATCGCGCCGGCGATCGTCGCCGCTATTGACATTATCAGCACGTCGCGGTTCTTCACATGCGCCATCTCGTGCGCCATCACGCCTCTCAGCTCCGCATCCGTCAGAAGATCCAGGAGGCCGGTCGTTGCGACGACGGCAGCGTTCTTCGGTCCCCTTCCGGTGGCGAATGCGTTAGGCGTCGGATTGTTGGATATGCCTACCTGCGGCATCGGCATTCCGTTGTTGACCGCGATGTTCTCCACTATTCCGTAAAGGCGCGGGTTGTCCGCCCTGGTTATTATCTTTACCTTATGAGCCTTCAGCACGATCTTCTTCGAGAAGAAGAACGCGAACAGGTTGATCATCATGGCCATTATTATGAACACTACCATTATCCACATCAGGCTTTGAGTCGTTCCGTCGAACATGAAGAGCCACACTATCGCCCCGATGCCCATGAATATGAACATAAGCGCAAGGAACAGCGCCGCGGTCCTTACAATGTAACCCATTTCATTCCCTCCTTCATATCTGTTTAGCTATTACGTTTCTGTATTTAGAATTGACCCAATCACAACTGGCCGGAGGTCTTGAAGGCAACCTCATAATAAGCGCTCCGCCCACCGGCTTCGCCTTTGGTGAGAACGCCTTTTTCCACCAGGTCGCTGATGTCGCGCAAAGCCGTGTCGGTAGAACATTTCGCCATCTTTGCCCACTTTGATGATGTCAGTTTTCCTGAGAGGCCGTCGAACAGTCTGTTGACCATCATGCGTTGGCGTTCGTTGATCCTAACGTCTTTATACTCTTCCCAGAACGCCGATCTCAGAAGGACGTTCCGCATACCGTCCTCCGCTTCCTGCAGCGCACGCTTCAGGGAACCCAGGAACCAGACGAGCCATCCGGTGATGTCGCCGTTACCGCGCTGCGTTCTTTTCAATATCCCGTAGTATTCGCCGCGTTCGGCGAGGATCTGCTTGGACAGACTGTAAAAACGTTCGGCGGAGTCTTCGCTGCGTGCCAGCATCATGTCCGATATCGCCCTTGCGATGCGTCCGTTGCCGTCGTCGAATGGATGGATAGTTATGAACCACAGATGCGCGATCGCTGACTTCAGTACGCTGTCGATCTTCGTATCTTCATCGTTGAACCATGAAAGGAACCTCTCCATTTCCGCTTTGACGTCCTTTGCCGGTACCGCTTCGTAATGTACCGTTTCTTTCCCTATCGCGCCGGAGACCACCTTCATCTCTTCGGTGCGGTATCTTGCCACGGCGATCCTGTTCATTCCGCTGTACCCTGTCGGGAAAAGTGATGCGTGCCAACCGAACAGACGCTCTTCGGTCAGCGGTTCCCGGTAATTCTGCGTGGCGTCCAGCATCATCTCAACGATGCCGTCCGTGTATCGGGATGTCGGAACGAGTCCGGCCGTGTTCATTCCCAAACGGCGTGCGACGGATGAGCGTATCTCATCCCTGTCCAATTTTTCGCCTTCGATCCTGAATGAATTCAGCACATCGGATGTCAGCATATCGAGATTCCTTTCCTCTTTCGAAGGAAGGCCGAGCGAATGTATCTGCCCCATGATCCTGCCTTGCAGAAGGCGGGCCTCGCCCAATGCTGCGCTCACGGCGGCATCCTGCCATCTGAAATCCGTCCATTTCTCATGCTGATGTATGTATTCGGGCATGTGAGAATTACCATGCGGTGAATGTATTAAATATTTACCGCATTTTTGCGGTGAATAAACTGGTTTTTCACCGCACGATGACCTTATGCGTTCCCGGGTCAGAGATCGAAATGTATCTCCGTCCCCGCATAGAAGTCAATTACTCCTTTCAGGCCGAGCTTCTCCCTCATGTTCGTTATCTGCTTCACACCGGAGCAGTGGTTCAGATACAGCAGGGGGGTGCCGTGATCGTCCTTCAGAGAACCGGCGATCACGTACACATCATCCTTCTTCATTTTCAGCATGTGTGTCCCGCCGATGACCGCGCGCACTTTCTTTCCTGTCGTTTCCTCAACGTGCGACAGCAGGTTCGCCAACCCGTTGTGGCAGCACCCGCATATCACAACGGGGCCTTTCGCGGTCATCAGCACGAGGGAGTTCTCTTTGATCGCCGTATCGCCCTGGCTGTTTGTCAAGTACAGATGGTCGCTGAGCTGCGTCCATGCATCTGCCTCTTTTATCTCCGCTTTCCCTAACGTTTCCGGCGGCATCCTTGACAGCGGTGCCTTCTTTATCGGTATTCCGAGGAACGTCGACGGCCCCATGTCCCTGAGGTCCGGTGTGACTATGACGTCAACTTTCCCTTCCCTCTTGCCGAGGAATGCTTCCAGGCCGCCGATGTGCGCCATGTGCGCATGCGATATCACGACGCGGTCCACTGTGTTAACGTCTGTATCCAGGTGGTCAAGGTTGTGCATCAGATATCGACCACGGAGACCGGTGTCAAAAAGCGTTCTCTCGCCGTCCGCTTCGACCAGTATCGAAAGGCCGACCGCGCCTATGAGCGGCGTTCCCACCACCGCGCCGTCGTCGTACACGCAGACCACTCTCGCTTCCATGCGGGGCCGTACGCGGAGTGCGCGTAAAACGTTATCCGTCATCGGACGTGTCTGGATATGACCTCTTTGTAAAGATCGATGTACGCGTCCATCGATCCGGGTATGGAATACTTCTCGGCGGTCTTTCTTCCCCTCACACCAACTGAGGGATCCGCAAAACATTTCTTTATCGCGTCCGCACACCCGTGCGGCGACGCATCGTACATGTACCCGTTCTCGCCGTCGGCGATGAAATCCACGAACGCTTTCGCTTTCGGGCATGCCACCGGCAGGCCGCACGCCATCGCGTTCATTATAGCAAGGCACTGCGCCTCGTGTACCGACGAGGATGCGGCGGCATCCGCGGCCGCATAGTGCAACGGAAGTTCCTCATCGCTGACGAACCCCGTGAATATGATACGGTCCGACAGCCCCAATGATAGTGCAAGCTCTTTGAGCTCCTTTTCCAGAGCGCCTTTGCCGACGATCATGAGGACGGCGTCCTCAACCTCGGCGAACGCTTTGATCAGCACGTCGAGATTCTTTTCCGGCGACAGGCGGCCGACGTGTATCACCACCTTCTTTCCGGCAAGCCCGTAACGTTCCCTTATCACGCTTCCGTCGATGCCCGGTACGAACACGTCTGTGTCAATGCCGGTCGGTATGACCCGTATATCTGCTTTCACTCCGTTGTCGATCAATTCCTTGGCGATCGACGGCGTCTGCGCGACCGTAACGTCAGCATTCTTGAAGAGCCTGCGGAAGTATGACCATCCGACGTTCAGCGAAAGTTTCGTGTCAACCGGCGAGAATTCGCCTATGAAGTCCCACACCGGCGTGTGGAATGTCACTATTACGGGTTTCCTGAGAAGTTTTCCGGACATCACGCCGCGGGTGGCCATGAACGCGAAACCGTGCACGTTTATCACGTCGACGTCCAGTTCTTTCAGCATGAATATGCTGTCCGACGGGAATATCGGAAGATAATAGTCGAAGTTCTTGAACTTCTTAGACCTTAGGTAATGCACCCCTTCCAGCCTGTTCCCCTTGCCCGGGTCGGGTGCGATCAGCAACACTTCGTGCCCTCTTTCTTTCAACCCGTTCCGGAGGATGTCTATCGCATCGACGACGCCGTCCTTTATCGGATGGTGTGAGTCGACCATGATCGCTATCTTCATTGTGCACCCTGCAATGAGATGTCCGTGACAGCCTTAATGTTTTCCGTGCGGAAACTTCTTTGTGCACGCCGCTGTCCGCTAAAGGCACGCATATCGTTGATGTGCGGGATCAGCGCCTGAAAAGCATGTTCGGTATGTCGTGGCCTATCTTCCATGCCGTTTCCGTTGAAATCTCACCGGACGATTTCATTCCGATCACCCGCTTCGGTACTGTGTTCACCGACATCACCGCGCCCGGCCTCTGCGGATCGTCTATGAAATCCGTCTCGAGCATGAAACGGTCCCCTTTCGCAAGCGCTTCGCGTATGGAACTCCTGGATGCGGGTATTGACGGCATTATCCCGTGGTTCTCTTGGTCAAGGACAAGCGGCGGAGAGAAATGTTTGATCACCATGCCCGGATCGAGGGATGCCGCCTTTGCCATGGCCGAAAGTCCGCGCATCACTTCCGGGGATCCGGATTCACAATGTATGATCACTGGGCAGTCATTCTGGGATGCGAGTTCCATGCCATACGTGAGTATCCTGTTCGAGGCGTCCCTTATATCATCGGGGACGTCGAAATGAGGCCGTCCGATCTCCCCTATCGCGTTCGCCTTCCCTGACGCCACGAGTTCCGATGCGATCTCCATGCCGCGCATCATGGTCTTCTCGGCCTCTTCAATTCCGTAATGTTCCGCAAGCGGAAGGAGCAGCACCGGATACGGGCCTACCGCAACGTTGACATCGAGCGACGTTCTCTCGCGTACCAGTCCGGCCATCGACAGCGTGATCTCGAAGGACCTCAGAAGATCGTCTGCGTTTGATACCTGTACTTCGGCATAAGGCAGAGTTACCAGCGTGAACCCGGTGCCCCCGGCGCTCTCGAATTCTTTTATCGCATCGATGTTGCGCCCGCCCGGGCTCATGTGTATGTGGTTGTCGTATACCGGTATCCTTTCTGCCACGGACAAAAGAATACTGACAACGTAATTATACGTTGTTCGTCTCTACAACCTCGAATGGATGCGAATTCGAGGTTCCTTCTGAAAGCGTTCCGGAAATACTACAAGAGCAACGCTCCGGTTTTACCGGAGCGGTTCGGACGAAGAGAATTCGGCTTCATGTTCTTCGACAGGACGTTCGTTCAGAGGCACATGGGCTTCTCGAAGATGGACGACATAAGAAGATTCCTGATCGGGCAGGTGCCGTCGCACTGTTATTACTCGACGGCGTATTACCGCGACCCGGGCGCTCCGACCATGGAAGAGAAGACGTGGCTGGGCGCCGACCTGATATTCGATCTCGACGCGGATCATTTGAAGGACGCGGATAAGATGACCTACGCCGAGATGCTCTGCAGAATAAAGGACGAGATGATGAACCTTGTTGATTCTTTCATATGCGGCGACCTCGGATTCAATGAGGATGAGGTGAACATCGTGTTCTCCGGCGGGAGAGGGTATCACGCGCACGTATCGTCGCCGAAGGTCCTCACCCTCGGTTCTCCCGAGAGGAGGGAGATCGTCGATTACGTCACGTCCAAGGGACTGAACCTTGACTGGGTGTTCCCGAAGAAGGGCACGGTGGTCTCGTCTGCCAACATAGGCGGCGTGGTGCGCAACAACGTCTCCGTTGACCGTCTTGTACCGCCGGCCGGTTCCGGAGGGTGGAGGCTCAGGCTGAGATGCGGCCTCGAGGATGTTGTCGACGACGTCACGTC
>Ga0123353_10010561_pt1 | contig 12888 bp, 5 predicted proteins | sample TergutLab28metaG_3_FD_92763 | JGI IMG/M metagenome (GOLD analysis project Ga0123353, IMG submission 92763) | Labiotermes labralis P3 segment gut microbial communities from Petit-Saut dam, French Guiana - Lab288 P3 | ecosystem: Host-associated > Arthropoda: Insects > Digestive system > Gut ...
AGTTCCACCTCATCCTGGTCACCAGCAGGCAGCATCGTCGGTGGATTATACCACAAGCTGTAAACACAGTCTGGTGTTCCTGAGGATGGGCGAAATTATCGCCCGAAACATGTTGAACTAGTTGAAGAATAAGAGACCAACTTGATGTCGCTAGTTATTAAGTTTTATTTCACTTCTATGCTCAACATGTTTCGGACATTAATACATCCATCATCAGGAGCCTGCGACCTTTCTATTGTATCACCACATTGGTCGTGTGTTCTTGTTTCTATGTGTGTTGGAGTTTCGGTGTGGCTGGGTTGGGGTGTGGTATCTGTGTAGCAGGCTGAAGCACAACTCTGTTGAGCTGTTTGAACTTATTAATACAATTATTATTATTGCGTCTATTTGGCTCTTTATATTACTGTATCAATGACGCACGGCCACACAAACACCAACTTTAAGAAAGAATCGAAACGTTGAGGTCTTTGTTATTCTGGGTTATTATGTTGCGTATGTTGACAGTTGCTTCCCGGCGTTTCAAGACAGGCTAACAGTCGCATCTTCAAGGACCAAGTAGTCCCAAAAGTCGTTAAACAACTACCACCATGTGCTGCGTAACAACCCAGAAGATCGAAGACCTCATCTATACCGCGAAGGAATTCTGAACCTCACAAAAATCTGCACCATTAAGTCTGTTACTTGGATATAAATTTGTATTGTTAGAAACTGTTTTTTTATTGTTGTCGTTGTCGTGTCCAGAAAGTGCAAATAAAATGAACAGGGAGAACAGTTTGCCAACATGGTGAACAAAAAATCATGGTCCTATATCTTGGACTTGGTTAATAACAAGCAGTATTATTAACGCCGCTGGAATATTTACTGAAGTTATTGCAGTCTTAATGTAAACACAGACTGTGTTAGTGTATACGACCGGTATCCGGTTTGAATCTCGTCTACGATATCGGCTGTTCTCTTCGAATTTCGTTGCTTTTCTCAGAAGTTGAGGGTGTTTAAATAGTTGACATTCGCTTTTTTTTTTTTTTACATTTCTCCTTATTTGCGATCTGCCAGCGTTATATTATTTCATGTTTACTGTTTCAAATCTGGGATCGGATACTAGTTAACCTGGCTGAAATTTTCTAGTCAGTTTTCTCAGTACTTCCAGTAAGTCCTGATATAATGCTTTACGTTAGGCCACACGACATCTTCCTTACTCAACCCAACCAATCCCAATCCCATATTTACTAATAATTACGTTATTCGATGCTGTAGAGTCGGATCAAGTGAAGCGGATCACACCGAAAAGTAACAGTTGACAATAAGTGCAGCCACCTTCAAAATAATCGTTGTTAGTTCGTCTCAAGCAGATGTATTTCTTTGAATCCGAAGGGTTTTGTGTCATTTTATTTGGAAATATTACTCAAAGCCACTCTTGCACACTGAACTGCGACTTTTGCAGGCGGGGTAGAGCTGCTTCTTGACGTGCGGATATTAGAAAATATTTATCTAATTTAAAACACCCATGAGCTTTATATGAAATTTCTGGTTTCTCTTTGTCTGTTAATGAAGTGTCTTGCTACTTCTAGTCGATGTACCACTAATTACATGCCTTTCCCTTTCCTCACAGATAATGATAACCCAAGCAAGCTTATGATTGCACTGTTATGGTTTTCAGCGGCAATAAACCATTGCTTATTCAAGTAAAATATGTCACGTGGCAGAATATTGAAATGTAGAAAGAAACGAAATTTTGGAAATAAAAATGGGCTGGACGTAGGGCACAGTTTTACAAAACGTTTTCAGAGGATTCGGGGACGGCGGTAGCTCAGTGGTTAAGGTACTGTACTACAAATCTGAAGGTCGCCGGTTCGATCCCAGCTGGTGTCAGTGGATTTTTCATTGATATAAAATTCTTCCGATCGCACTATGGCCCTGGGGTCGAGTCAGCCTCTAACAGAAATGAGTACCAGGAGCATTTGCTGGGGGTAAAGGCGGCCGGTGCCTAATGCTGACAACCTACCACTATCCTGTGCCGTTGTCACGAAATCTGGGAGCCTTAACTTCCTGGAACCTGTCCTGGATTGTAATGGGACTGCTTTACCTTTAAAGAGGATTCCTGAGCGCACTCCGTTGTGGATATTGTGTTTTTTAAAATATGAGTGTCGAATTCTTCACAAGGTGACCACATGCTAACACATGTACCTCTCCAGAAATTTCTACACTTGCTGCCACAAGTTTCGTCGCCTGTAGCCATTCTTTTACGGTATTTTTTACTTTATTTCGTGCTCAAATTTTTGTCGATTTTTGTGAATGTTCTCTCATCCATAACATGTCCCCCATTATGTTGTTTGCCACCCGCTTGTCTTCATTAGCATCATAAAAGCACAACCTAACGTCTGTACTGCACACATACGTACATGCAGCCTGCCTAATGGCTCAGTCCAGTAGATTGCATTCCTACGTTGTTTTCTGAAGCCATCGGTTTCGAATTCATTGTTTTACTCAGTCTCTCCATGCCACACAATTGTTTTTCGAATTTTTGGACCAGAAGGATGGAGAGAGCAAGCTGCTCCGAAAGTCGCTAACGAATTCACAAATCTATACAGATAAGTCAGCTTTTAATTTAATTCCATATTCTTCCAAATTTGTCATTTTAAATTAGGCTAATATTCGATTATATATAACAAGTGCGACTGGTAAAGCGTCATTAAATAACTCAGATATTATACTAAATAGGTGTGTGCATGCTATGTATTTTCACCCAACTTTATTGTTACGCGTGTACAGAAATACATATATTGTGCATCAGATATATGTTGGCCGCAGTAAGCAGAATAAATTTCCTCCATAATGTATCACACACGAATCGTCTGTAGGGTGATGGATGCTGGGTCTTCAGATACAGGATAACACGACACAAGTGGCATTTCTGTGTACGTTGAGAGAAATGAGCACGCTGTAATGGGGTGCAAATACAAGAAGTGCGTGTTCCGAGGTTCTCACTGCAGTTTGGCTGAAGTTTCAAGTCTTTTTGGAATGTTACGCTATGTCGACTGGTGAGTAGCTACCGCGATTTCGAAGAATCTTGGTGTCTTCGAAACGTCGGTAGCTATGAGTCCTATGAGTACTTGTCAGTCGACACGGCTTAAAATGCCAAAAGACTTTAATATTCGTATAACAAATGTTTCGAAGGTTCAAAGGTAACTAATATAGCAAGAAATGGAGTCACGTTGCCGTGACGTCAGATGACTGAATACCACTTAAATGCACAGGCTGAAAGAAAGGCGTGATGTGGGAACCGAATATGGAATGTGCGATGGGAAGCCGGCACTAAGCACTGGAGTTATTGCGCAGCCGCGATACTCTTGTATAAAATGTAGTAAATTAAGCCACGTGTGAAGAAGGCCCGGGCGCTAGGTCGCCCTGGCGACTAAGTATTTTTTAAGTGGCGCCTAATGTTGACGGGGGCACGCGGTGGCGCAGTTGGTTGAGGTACTGCGCTACAAGCCGGAAGGTCGCGGGTTCGATTCCCGATGTCATTGAAATTTTTCATTGACATAATCCTTCCAGCCGCACTATGGCCCTGGGGTTCACTCAGCCTCTAACAGAAATGAGTACCAGGAATATTTCCTGGGGTGTAAAGGCGGCCGGTGCATAGGGCTGGCAACCTTACCACCTTCATGTGCCGATTGTTTTGAAATCTGGGAACCTCGACATCCTAGAACCCTCGGGACCTGTCCAGGCCTGTAATGGGATTGTTTTACCTTTTTGCCTAATGTTGATAGGTCCTCAGTATGAAACCTGCTTCTTGTTACTCTGTTGACGCCTAGAATTTTAAGGCTGCTCCCATAGTTTTGGAATATTTGTTTATCCCTAAATAAAACCGTCCATTTTCTTGTGTATTTATTATTTTAACAATAGACTTTCAGTCTCAACAATACAGGTAACAAATATTTGACCGGTGGGGTGGAAGTGACGTGAGTTTAGAAGTGCAGAGTTTGTAGAAAACCACTGGAACTCTTAGAGTAATAGGTGACTGGTAGTTAATGCGGAAAATTTTAGAATACGAAATAATTACAGCGCTGCGAAAAACACAGCAGCGTTTAGTGTTCTCGTTCTGAACGAACCTGGGACCTTCCGACTTTACAACGGGCTAGTCACTTCAACGGACACGTACAGGGTGGAATGCTGTTTTGTACGTCACCCAGTAACCTTACACCTCACCTCTCACTCTCACCTTCACCGCGAAGCTGTCCACTTCTTTGTCCTCTTTGTACCTAACCATATTACCTTTCTCGTGTTTTCATTAGCCTAGTTTCCCACGTAAAACAAACCTTACGAGATCACGTGGCTGTGCATGTGTTCCAGTTACGACCCACATCCAAGAGGCAAGACATCACTCAAAATGTATTGATTATACTGTACCAAAAGAATAATATATATTTGGGTGCCGGGATATCGTAGACATCATAGTGACTAGGCTACGGCCTTGACGAGCCGGTGTTCGAATCTCGGCAGAGACAAGAGAGTTTTCTCCAAGAAACATCCTAACCAGCTCCGGTGGGCCCCACCCAGCCTCCTGATCAAAGGATATCGAGGAATATTTCCTGTTGGGGTGAAGCAGCCGGCGCGTGAGGCTCTCCGCTCAACTTCTTCTAGTGCCGACGTTAAGAATGAACGGATTGACGCCTGTATTTATTATTTATTCCTATCATTACAATGAGGTGAAAATCCTTTGGTACTTCTTATAATAAAACCAAATAGATGCGCTAATTTCTCAAATTTATTTTTGGAATAAAACTCTACATGTTTCGGACAGCTCCTCTGTCCATCATCAGGAGTTTTTCACTGTTCACCCGGCAATGGTATATGTCATGCAGGTTTGCTGACAGCTTTCATCAAACCTGTGTGACAGTGAAAAACTCCTGATGATGGACAGAGGAACTATCCGAAACATGTAGAGTTTTATTCAAAAATAAATTTGAGAATTGAGTGCATCTAGTTGGTTTTATTATAAGAATTTATCACGATGCACGGTCACTTGAACGTCAAAATCCTTTGACACATAAAATTTTCCCTGCCCACGATGTGTAGAACAGGATACGCTTTTATAGTATTTCATACTTTGGTATTTTCACCTTAATAGGTCTGTGTGAAAATGCAGTTTCTAAATCTTGTGTCTGGAAGAAAGAAAAGAAAACTTAACGCATAAAAAATGAGCCAGCTATGTTCTCGACTGAAATTTTGCTCTGGCGGAATCTAGAAACTCCTTAGTGCAATGTTTTGCGTACTTCGTATATATTACAACACAAGAGCGCACAGTGTGGAAACACTTCAAGGAATTTTGTACTGGGTGTAGTCATTGAAATTTGGAGGGCGAATTAATTTCAATTTACATCACTATTACGTAATACCTACACCAAAGACGTCTGTCGTCTGGAATATTATTACACACTGTAGATCTATACAACTTGTACCAGAGTTTAAGAGAATTTTACGCCTTAGTCTTGAGGGGAGTCCAAGAAATTACATGAAGATAAACAGCAAGCTTCTCCAGAACGTTAGTGCCTAATATACAAGGTGTCATTTTCAAGTGAGACGTCCCCGTTGTGTTGAAAATGCTAAACTATTATATAAATATATATAATATGGTACAGTCATACACAACTTTATATTTTATTAGAATATATTAGGTTAAAATTCCAGCTACATGTTTCGGCCCAATTGTAGGTCCATCTTCAGGCTGATCTTTGAACAGGTGGAGTGTACAATTGATAATGCTTTCAATTTACGAGATATCGTATTAAAAGAATCTCGTAAATTAAAACATTATTAATCGTCCATTCCGTCTACTGAATGATCAGCCTGAAGGTGGCCGTAAAATTGGGCCGAAACATGTAACGGGAATTATAACCTAATATAATCTAATAAAATATAAAATTTTATGACTATATTATATTATGTATATTTATATTATACTTTATATACGGTGTCATTTTTCGAAACATTTGGTTATTCATCAACACCTCCAACTTCCCTCCAACGTGGCCCGACGGGCCACGTTGGAGGGAAGTAGCTGTACCAGTATTATGACCTGTACCGGAGGTTGCGGCTACAGTTTTTTGTACTCCTGATGATGGGTGCTGTGACACCCGAAACATGTAGAGTGACTTTGCTGTAAATAAATATCTGCATACTGTTGCATCTGGTTGGATTTTTATTAACATTGCTTGTTAGCTTCTCAGCTGTAGATTATTAAGTCCATATAGAACTGAATCTGCCGTTTCTCTTGTGTGGCTGTAAACGTTTTATTCCACATAAATGCAGGGCTTTGCCTCAGACTTAGGCATATAAAATATTTACCTGATCTTCTGGCAACTTGCACGAAAATTCTATACCAGAGCGAGTGAAGTGGTATTTGTTACTTTCTCACACCCTGTAGGAATGCTGGGACAACACGGTACCCATTATCAAGGTCACACAACTCGTAATTTTACAGATTCAATGTCAATAATGCAAGTTTTCAGATGAATGAACTCTACCGGCTATTCTTCATAACGTTTCAATATTATTAAGATCTAATATGGATGAATTTTTGTTCTTGAACTACTCAGAACGTTGCATTGATAAAGTAGAGCAAACATTTGGACCAAGCTTCGTCCGAAGAACGATTTCTTTTATGAATAATTCGCCGGACTTTCAGTTTTTATTAAACATGACAGGTCGGCTCAGTAATTTTTCCGTAGCACCTTGGCGCATCATCTGACACACTTTGTAACGACAAGATTGACAAATCCTGTTCTGTTACTTTCATGAGTGTGTCCATTTCTAAACTAGACCACTTGTCGGTCCGCGACTTGATCGCCACTTTATGTTTTCGATAGATGTTGTTTAAATCTCGCTGTCCCGTTATTTCACCAATTCATTAGTCATCTAATAAAGTCAACGGCTACCCGATCTGTTGGATGTTCTTGTTGTTACTGGATGCTTGCATCGCGTTTGCCGATTTCGGCAGGGCAGGTGGTGATGGAATATTTTGACACTCGCCTCTGTTTGCATTTTCTGCTGCACAGACCAGGCCGATAGTTTGTCCTCTTCTGCAACTGACACTTTCTGACGCCTTCGTCTTGTCTGTATGAATTTAGCAATTTAAAGCTTTTACTAACCTCATTCTCTTTCCAACATTCCATTTAACATCGTCTTACTCCATGCCCTTTAGTTGCTGCAGCTTAGATAGTAGCGGTAAAATAGCTGTCCCTTCTTCTTTCTATTATTTGGCTCTCCTCGCTGTTTGGGAGGAATCGGTTCGAATCCTGACCGGGATGATCTTGGGCCCTTGCGTACAATTATCGGTATATTACCTCAAATTCGACTATGGACCTTTCATCGTCCAGACTTTTCAGTGCATCTAGCTATGATTCGGTGCCCTGAGTCTGAGATTTGAATTTATATCTACATTTAAACTAAACTATTAGGCCACAAATTGACATTGACTCTCCCATTATGTATGCATGGCCCTTACGTCTCTTCCTCTCGGCATGTACAGGACTAACAGCATCTTCACAACACAGACACTAACCATCTTGTGCAATTTCAAGTTACGCGACTTGAGACGTACACTTTTATTAAAGCAAAACAAAAACTGAAATAGTAACGTGCTTGAAAATTCTTCCTCGGCGGGAATGAAAGCGCAGCGAGACGAAGATGACAGAAGAGTGCTGAGGGGCGGTCATCCATCTGCCGATGAGCTTCCAGTATGCTGGAGTTTGGATTACCACTGGACTCACCCATATATATATAGCTTCCAGTATGCTGGAGTTTGGGTTTCCACTGGACTCCCTCATATATATAAGGGAATCCAGTGGAAATCCAAGCTCCAGCATACTGGAAGCTCATCGGCTTATTATATATATATAATCAGTTCCGATTTGCGCAAAATTTGTCTTGCGCCGCACCTCTTGGAACGTAATTACTGCTAAGTCTGGAGGTGTTTGTTCCGTACATCATAAATTACTTTCCCTTAGTCTCTTTAGTGACGCTTTTTGGACTTCGTAACTTGAATAGCGCTCAATGGGAGGACTACTGTGAATGGTGAATCGATGTGAAAAAGAAAAATACGGCCGAAACTTATTTGTGGAATTGAGGAAAATTTCGAAATCACGAGTAATTATAATAAGATTTTAGGAGGGGAAATGGTTCCGGAAAATCTTTAAATATAAAACAGGAGTGTGAAACCTTCAACCGCTTTAGAGGCACACGAGAGTCCATGGAAGCATAATAAAGGAAAACATCAGTCGCAGTAATAGCCTATGGAGTGATGTCAGTGAGAATGGCATGATACCGCCCACGCAGACATGCTAGTTGAAAAAAAAAAAGTACAGGACGAACAAATGAGATATTACAGTGCAAACACAAGGCACATTTTGACAATTGAGTCATGTCCATGGGAAGCAGTGGTTTGGAATGGCCAGCATCTTACCTTAGAGATGTGAGTGTACTGCAGCTCTGCTTCGTGCTTCATTGTGACTAATGCCTTTCTTCTCTTGCAGCCAACCACTCATTGTGGGCCTTACGACGACCCCTCACAGTGCTGATCTCACCGGCAGGGTCACATGTCCACTCTTGCATACATATAATAGCTGTGATGAAACTTTAGAAGGTTCTTTTTCTCCTTCAGATCTTTATATATTAAACACACTTCCTACAGCGTGACGTCACAAAACGTGATTTTACATTTAAAGTTGCCGTTAATACACCAATCTGATGGTGCTAAATTTTTGTGTGTAATTTTAGTGCAAAATAAAAGTCTTGATATATAATCAGTTCCAAGTATAGAATGAAAAGATAGCAAGAACAACACTGCGATTACCTTGCGAACACGACTTCTTCGTCACCTTTACATATTGAATTCGTAGATGTGATTCTTTCTTATAAAAGGTAAGGTTAATATACAGGTTGATTCAAAAAGATGGACTCAATTTCGTGCATCTATATTTCCTGAACTACACATGGTATGGGAATGATCTACATAATATTTGAAAGAGGAATTCCTATGTTTTTAAATACCACCGCTAGAGCTTTCGCCTAGTGCACAGCCTTGCAGCAGCATCAGTTGAGAGCAAAATGGCTACTATGCAGCACAATAAATTTTGCGTGTATCAGAGGAGAAAATGAGACGAATTGAAGAGAGTTTTGAGCGTAGCCCACGCAAGTCAACCCGTAGAGTGAGTAGAGAACTTGGAATACCGCAACCAACTGTCTGGTATGTGTTGAAGCGCCGTTTACTCTTCAGTAGAGTCCATCTTTTTTAATCACCCTGTGTTTTAAAGGTCATTTCCATGTACTTTTTAACTTTTTAATATCACTTAAAGTTGACCCCTGCATCTCACACCAATGAATTTGGCTACAGTTTATTTTAATAGGAAGTCTGGCAGGTTTAACTTAGGAATAATTAGAGTTTGATGTTGTATATCTAGACCTATCGGGTACTCCCATAAAATATTCTCTCATACGGTACCTATATCTTTATCAGTTGTGTCATCCAGCCCTGGGAGGCCAAACCGGTGATCATGATGTTGCCAAGGGTTAATCGATGCTTTGAAGCTGAGTGCATTAGCGTGCTCTTACATCCAAGGAGAAATGGACGCTGCCGAGTCTATGTTGCTGATACTAATCCTTTTAACTCTGACTTCTATGAACGTTGGACGTACGTGCTTGTTGGCCAAGGATGCGCGAAGTGCATAGTTTCAAACATGATTAACGTGGGACTTCGACTAAGGAAGGGGGGTTTCTGACGTAACTTACGCAGAGGCTCTAGCACGCGGGAAATAGCACGCTTTACCCACACAAATTGTGCGGTAAATGTATTTTCAACGAAGGACGTGAACTCGGTAAAATTCAACGTACTGTTTCCGGCTTGAGGGTTACTTGTGAATTGCCGTTTGGGTGGTTTACCTCAGTACCTCCGACGTTACTCTTTGTAACACTGAGTTCGTGGCTGGAATCCTATCAAAACTTATGATTATTTCTTTCCATTATTTACTACAGTCTGTGCCGACGAGAGGGCGGGGAAGCCGGTAAAAATTACCGGAACCCGGTGGTCCGGAAGGAGGGCCGGTGCCCGACGATATTGCATGTGTTTTTGTTTTTGTTATTAGTATCATTTTCCGTTGTACAAATTAAACCTTTCAGCCCAAGCCAAAGCCACCCTGAAACTGAGTCAATCTTTCGATTTAGTTTAAAGATTTTTAGCCAGCCCGCTCTTGCTGGGGGACCCCCTCCCAGCGTTCCTGACTACAGTCATACATTTTACTCTATAATTCCTCCACTTTTATTACGTGTGTCGTGTGCTGTATTCCACCGCCAGTAGAACAGTTAAGTCTAAATAGGTTATTTATGAGAAACGAGCAGGGCATTTTAGTACAGCCGAGGAATTCGAAAAAAAACTTTTAAAAGAAATTCTGGGCATTTATCAAGGTCCAAGCTTGAAAAGTTATAGTTTTAAAACATGGTTTTCAGAATCTTAGTAATTGACCAACTTAATGCACAAATTCTTGTTTTACAATAAGTTTATTATATTCCTCTACATGTTTCGAGCACTATTTCACTCATCATCAGGAGGTCAAAATTGTATTGTACAGCATCTGGTATCGTCACACTCTGTAGGTGGCCGTCTGTTGCACAGTTGGGGAGAGGATCAGTCCTCTCCCAACCTGTGCACCGGACGGCCACCTACAGAGTGTGATGATACCAGATGCTGTATAATACAATTGTGACCTCCTGATGATGAGTGCATTAGTGCTCGAAACATGTAGAGGCATATAATAAACTTATTGTAAGACAAGAATTTGTTCATTAAGTTGGTCAGTTCCTAAGATTATACTGAGATGCACGTTTAGCTAAACATCAAAAAATGGTTTTCGAAGTTTTAGTGCAGGGATAAAATATCTAATTTTACAAACACGTACCTCTTTTGTTGGCAGAAATCTTGAAAACAGTATGTGACGCTCTGGACGAAACTGCACTGGCTAAATATAGGGACCACTGGTCGAGCATTGTGAATAGGATGATGAAATTCGGTTCTTTGGGAGGGGGGAAAAGTCTTCACTAGTTGAGCGACTGTCAATTTTAAGCACATTCCCTAGAAATTATTAATGACACGAATTCACATCTACGTATTGCACTTCTCCATGGAAATTGCATATATGCTCTAGTTGAAATCACGTTTTCCGCTTATGATATATTTTGTCGTCAGAGTGACAGAGAACTTACCGTATGACGAGGGAACTTCAGTGCATGGACAGGATTCGTACGTTAACAAGGACAGTTTCGAACTTGCTTCAGCCCACGGATGTAAAAGAAACTGACAACTATCTTCATGTTTGTACCGTGCATCAGTGACGATTAAAACACTATATTTTCCATCAGATGCACAATATGTATTTGTTGGACAATAAAGTGTTGTAACTGAGAACTAGTTTGTAGATGAGACTTTTCAGCTCATACTGAAGGAGAAGTTCAAAGCATACAAAAGACAAATTATTTGAGACCTACCGTGATTCAGGCTTTTCATAATATAGCCGCAGGTACATTTAAACGAAACGGAAAGAAGGGAAACTGTACCAGATTTTTTTTAGCATAGTTGAACTTCTCCTGTCCATGCTATACAGAAACTTCAGTACGTTTATGGAGCAAGCAGTAAATGTGATTTGTTGGCATTTTTGATCCTGTCTACTGCGAAATGCAGCTGAACTGTAGAAGACCAATTATGTGTAATTATATCTCTTCAGTGCCAACTGCACGGCCGTATGAACGAAGAGAATGAAGAGCAGGTGGCCTGTGTGCAATTTTTTGCAAATTGCGCCCCTTTATTGCAAATCGCTCACACACACACACATAACAACAGTCAACATTTTCCAGCACGATTTGTTTTTGTATATGTGCCTTTTCATTGCGAAGTCTGCCGAGATTCGGTTGCAGGGACAGAACGGCGATTGTTGAGTAGTTGAGCCCTGTCGTTGCTAACAACACGTTTGAGTATTTATTTATGTATTTTTATCAATTTTTGTATTTTTATTGTTATTTCTATGTATTCTTATTGTATGTTTACGTAGCTGGCGCTCTGCGGCTACCCTGACTGAGGGTTTTCCATGCTTTTTCCTCAGTTGTAAGGCAAATGCCAGGGTATAACTCGCAAAGACGGGACACGGCCCGCACTCTTCCAAAAATTTTTGTGTTCTATATATTGTTTGTTTTGTGTCGTTCTGTGTATTGTTTGTGTGTCAATGTGTACTGTACTACTGCCACCGGGTGGCAAACCAGTTGCAGTTTTAACAAATATATCCTATTTCGGCGTTTTGAATGAAAACTGGAGATTTAAACGCACGAACTGAGCAGAAAATATTTGACACCTGTTTGCATAATTTGGCGTTTTCAATGTAAACATCACGGAGATTTCAATGCGCGACTAGCAGAGAAACTGTCTGAGACTTACTGAATTTTGCAGACGTTTTAGTGCAGAGAGTTCAGTGGTCGAATAAAACAGAGTAAAACAGAATAAAACAGCTAGCTATTTTAACACATGAACAGAACTGTCACTCTATGATTTTTTTTGTTTATCTGCAAAGAAATCGGTGTTTATTATTATTGCACGTGGCAAATTCAAAGACAGAAAATGAGCTCCCTGAATTGCTGAAGGTTTATTTCTACGGATGCGTTTCTTGTGATTCAGGGATATTAGAACCACGGTTAGGACAGTAATTTTGTAAAAGGCTCAAGGCGTGTTTGTTTAATTCAGGTACCTGGACCTTTTGGCGCCTGAATTATTTTTTTAAATTTTAGCACATTCTGTATATAAAATGTGAATAATACAGGAACCAAATACATTAGAATTATGGAAAAAAAACT
>Ga0123353_10010562_pt1 | contig 12887 bp, 7 predicted proteins | sample TergutLab28metaG_3_FD_92763 | JGI IMG/M metagenome (GOLD analysis project Ga0123353, IMG submission 92763) | Labiotermes labralis P3 segment gut microbial communities from Petit-Saut dam, French Guiana - Lab288 P3 | ecosystem: Host-associated > Arthropoda: Insects > Digestive system > Gut ...
CCCTCTCGATGGTGCTATTATCAGTCCTCACACTGTGAATTCGTCCTGCATTCTGATCTCGAGACATGACCATGTACTTAGTTTTATCAGCACTTACTTCCAGTCCAATCTCCCTAGTAGCAGCTACCAAAGCTTCTGCATTTTCCTTTAGATTATGTTATATATATATAGACACCACACACACACACACACACACACACACACACACACATATATATATATATATGGTAAGTTTATTTTGCGACATCATGATCCACTGAACTACCGAACGGAGCTTTTCGAGGCAGACATTTTGGAAAGCTCATAATTCCGCATTGATGGCAATTCCGTTTGTTTTCATTAATTCTTTCCCATAAATATAAATTTCAACGAAATATATAGCCTTAAAATTGGTTGTGCTGCCTCAACCAGCAACCACTGGAAGTGGGTGTAATAAGGTGGCTTCCCATTGCCCCCAGTTGTAGCAGACATGATCGTAAAAGGCTTGCATGAATACTGCAGAGCAGTGGAAGTTGTTGGCTCTTGAGAAACATTCTTATACCCAGTATTCAGTTTTGCCATCAGATCTTATCCAGTCCTTTCAATCTGTGCAGAAGACGATTTCCGACCAAAATCGTGTTTGTAAGGCTCAAGGCCAGACGCATAAACGTGTTGGAATATATCGACCATCGCCAGTTTTTTCCCAAGGCCAGGACTATATGGCGTTCTCCCCATCCTACACATGACAACATCCCTGTTGCAGTTATTGAATGGCGTCGTCAGCGTATAGGAAATGACAAATTGATAACATTAGACTTTTTATACTGAAAAGGCTTTAAAGCTGCAGATATAAAAATAAATCAGTCTTTATTACATATTTTATTGTTTCTACATGCAAATTATTTCCAAGTGCACAACTGGTTAATGTATAAATCTTTTAGCAACAAAGTTGTACAAATTTCTTGTGTGATTGTGATAGGGATGGTGCTATGTTGCTCTTTTTACATATAAATACGTCGTAAAGATATCCTTACATACAATCATGTCGCAAGCCACGAGATAATGTTGCATTTAGCGTAAAAGTAGAGGTAAATTTCACCCTATAACAGACCATGAGGGCCAGAAGGGGAGCAGAATGTAGTTCTACACTTTCTTCAGCCTCGACGCTAGATGGAGGTGAGTGGTCTAGGCTACACCCCGGCCACTTTACTCTGGGAAAGAGACCCAGTACCCATTTTACAGGAGACTGGGTGGGTCCAAGGGCTAGTATGAATAATTGCGAAATTTTCGTCCTCGGTCTGTCTAGTCCGTAGCGAGTGGACTGCATTGATTAGGTAATGAAACTGAATGTACCAGGTATATGTCACCTACTTACTAACGGAATACTCAAATACAAATTTGTAATGTCGTGTGTCATGTTGGCAACACCACTGTAATTTATCACGAGAAAAACTGTGGGGGAACAGTTAGGTAATTCCATTCACATCCATTTGTGATGGCTGAATTAAGTACCGTACAATTGAGAACTGAAATATTAAGGAGAAAAATTAATGCTTCTATATTTTAGACTGACACTAGTTACCCACCTTGTCGCAGCCAACCAATGAAGTTTGTATAAGAGAGGGTTTCATACAGGACTGACTACGGGCTACACTTATCATCACATTGTGTTCTGTCTGCTCTTACGACGTCAGTCTTTCTCACACTCATATTCAAAACGTGACAGCATCTTATAAGCTTCGCCTGTGTTTAATCTTCTCTGCTTCATTGGATCCAAATAAAAATCAGTTCAATTATTTCTGTATGTGAAAGGTGAAGAAGAAAGTTACATCGTCCGCGCGTTATAACTTTGAAGCCAACAACTCAGGTTGTTATGCCGTAAGGCGTTGCCATGTCTCCGAATCCAAGCAATAGACTCTTCAGGGATTGGCTCTTGTTAATTTTGTGTCAGCCGGATTCATTTCTTTTTCCAGTTTTCGCACAGAAATATTTGTTTAGGAATACCGAACTACCGACAAAAACACCCTTAGTCTACAATCGAAGGTGACGTATAGTACGTCATAACCTCTTAAACGACGACAGAAAATAAATAGCAATTACAAAACCAATGATTTTTAAAAAGTAGTGACATTTTTGGAATTTAATTAATTAACACATTCGATAAATTGTGCTTTTTAAATTTAATTGGTTATTAACTCCAACAGCGGGACATAGGAAATTCTGTGTAGTCTGAAACCAGAATTAATTTAAATTATATTTAAAATTCCAGTTTGTACCGCACGCTGTGTCTGCATTGTTTATTCATTGTTTCGTCTTGTTCCCCCGCTCTCTCCCTTAAGACAGAGCCTTAAATAGGACCGTGAAGAACATAACGGCCGATTTCAAGTCCTTTCTCCTTCACCATAAGTATTCCTAATTCTATGCTACTTGGCGATAAATTACGTCTTCGGAACAATATAGCGTCGTTAAATGACATGTGCTTTATCCATATCTAGTATCCAAGGATATTGGTATCTCTATACACAAAATGCGTAGGAACTACCGAATTTGGGAGATGGTAAAAATTTTATTGTTTTGTGAGCAAGGAAGATTGAATTTATTTAACATGTGGTATCGTGACAATGGCTGCATGGATTTGACCTATAATTAATAAGTTTTGTGAGAATTTTCTGCTTATGAGCGGTTTTGGTATTCAGGAGTATCTCGGAATAGTAGAGTAAGTACCAAAATACGTTACAGTGTGCAAGCTCAGATAAAAGATACATTTCAATAAATGTTATGCACGCGATACCGATTCTGTGGCCTTCTACTTTTTCCGTGGAACAACAGCCAATAGTGGGCCAAGCCCTCCTCATTATCGAGGCTTCAAAATCGCACTCCATTACCACGCACTCTCGGTAGGACTCCTCTGGACGAATGATCGGCCAGATGCAGAGACCTGTAGCTATGAGCACACAACACTCACAACACACAGACTTCCACGCTCCGGGCGGTATTCGAAACTACAGTCCCACCAAGTGAGCAACCACAGACCCACACCTTAGACAGCGCGGCCACTGGAATCGGCTCGCATGGCCTAAAAGCTGACAGAATATTATAGCTGGTGAAATCCTATGTGTCTTTAAGCAAGTAGTTCCAAAACTTGTAAGGAGATGGGTCAAGACATGTTGCGCTTGCCTGTTTCTCATATCCTGTTTCTGCCGGATAATCGGAAAGTCAATTTCGAATCAAAGTACGTAGAGGAATGAAAAACATGCCAGATTTATTTTTCTTGTGGGTCCGTATTTAAATGAACTTTTAATATGCCACCTATTTTTTTTCTGTAATCTTGTTTGTTTTAAGGCTAGTTTTTATAATTTGTTTCCTATTTATTCAATTAAAAATTCGATAATAATGTTTGTAGTTTCTCATTCTGTATACAAATTTAATGCCGGTACTGTCTATCGTGTTAACGTTAATTATTAACTACCATGTTGGACAGTAGAAGAAACCTAACGTAATTAGGCCGGCTGAATATAAAATCCAAATCATCTAATTCAATGGTGTGACCAACTGGAAGATGAGGAAGCTGAAGATAAGAAAACACAACGTATAGAAGGATTATATGAAGTGGTGGAAGGAATAAATTTAAAAGTAGGGAAAGATGATGTACTACTATTGCTGAGGGAGGTGTAAAAACCGGAAAATAACAAGAATTTAGTGGGAGAATATCCTGTCTCGAAATCCGATCCAGGGACTCTCAACTGAGAGATACACATATTATGGAGCAGTAAATTCAACATGTGCCGTAAGTTACTTTGGCAGTCCGCAACCCTAAGAATATTAAAACCCGGACCTCAAGGAAGTTGCGAGGGCGGTTTAGATGCCTGCACTTCCAGCAACTAAACCACCTAAACTGCTGTCTGCCTCTACTAACGGAAGCTAATGCCTAAAAGTTTATTTGTTGTTACAACTACAATTGTACTTGGTGGATGATATTTAATGGTTTGGAAAGATACAAGTGTTTGGATTCCTGCCCCATTGTTGCAGGCGTTTTGGGGTGAAATGTGTGTATGATATTTACCATTGTGGCATGGAGACCGCTATTTGTATGCCAATAAAACAAGGACAAAAGCGAGTTTAAGATAAAAGAACAGATTGAAATCTCTGATCAGAACATAGTGTGTGCGAGATGTCTGTCTAATAATTTACTTCTTGCTTAACTACTTCTTGTTTTGGCCAACTTTTCACATGCTGAGCGCTACTTTGATGTCTTTTCTTCTATAATACGTCAATAACGGTACTTTCTTTATGTCCTTTGTTATGTATTGTCGAATTAAAAGAAAAATATTAGTAGTGAATTCAGAAATACTTAGAAAGAAACGGTCGTAGTTATTGCACGGCTATGTCAAAGCTTAGCCTTCGATGCATGAACTAAAAGCTCCAAAAATCTCGGGTTAGCCGGTTTCTGGTTTTTAAAGTCGGAAATAACGGAGCACGTCACTGAAGACTACGTAATTTAGAGTGAGGTATGCCTTGCCTTGCAACATTAACATGTCTTGTTTTTTTTGGGGGGGGGGGCGCGATAGCCCCAGTTGGCCAGAGCCTCCTCATTCACGATGTTTCTAGATCACACAGAACGACACGCCACAGTCGGTAGGACTCCTCTGGGCGAGTGATCAGCTTGTCGCAGAGATCTCTACCTGACAACACACAACACTCACAGCAGACAAACTTCCATGCCCCAGGTGGGATTCAAACCCATAATCTCAGCAGGCGAACGGCTACAGACTTACGCCTCAGACCGCACGGCCACTGGTACCGGCCAAAACTAACTTGGTGACACATAAAATGTTGGGAGTCTACACGATGTAGAGGCAGGAATGCTTTGAAAGTAAGGAATGATGGGCTAATGGTCCTGTCTCCACGTGGCTGATTTATTTTTGAAAAACTGCTAGCTGGTTATTTTATCGAAAGTTCTTTGCCATTTGTAGAATCTGAATTTTTGTCGCCATATTAGAGGGCTCGTCACTGGACCACATCCTGAGCCATTTGAATGTGGTGAAGACTTTATGCCTATTTTGAGTTTCGTTTTCAGGCGCGTTCGCAGAATTTCGAAAAGCGTTTGTTAGCTTTGTCTTGTCTGTCCGTCCGTTTGCATGGAACAGCTTGGCTCCCATTGGACGGATATTCATGAAATTTTATATTGGATGATTTTTTGAAGAACTATCGAGAAATTTCTAGTTGCATTAAAATCTAACAAGAATGACAGGTACTTTACATGAAGACCAATGTGTATTTATGGTAGTATCTCACCGAGTTCCTCTGGGAATGAGAACTGTTTGAGACAAATGTCGTACAGGCAATCAAAACATACATTTTATATTCAATATTATTTTTTAAAATCGCTTGGATTATGAGATAGTGTGTTAAAATGTGATAAAGTCATAAAGGTTACGGATGGCAGTACAGTGCAGGCGCTTTACATCCTGGATAAATAAATCTACAGACACACAGTCAGAATATGTAACACATTTTGCTGTTGCACGGCAACAGTCATTACGCGAAGGCGCCGTACTGTTAACGTTATACGTACATTTCCTGCCTTGTTAACCTTTTGATGCCTAATGTTAACTATAGTGGTCGTACCGCACCGCTAACCTCTAAAGTTGCATTCTATATATTTATTCAACAAATATAGGTACTGAATATTTTAAACACGGTATATACTCTCCGTTTCTTTCTCTACAAAATGCAGTTTGTTTCTTAATTCTAACCTATTTGGTTCCTGTGTTATTCACATTTTATATACAGAATGTGCTAAAATTAAAAAAAATAATTCCGGCGCCAAAAGGTTAATGTCGTCCCATCTAAGTGTAAGGTCTTCAAAGTTGTACACTCCCATTGCGTTGATTCCGAATTTTTTTACGTTTACCAAATTTGAAGTTGTGGAAAGCTCTTTAGGAATATTACGAGGGTCGATTAATAATTTTTTTGATTGAGTTTATTAATAATTTTTAAGGACTTCGTTTTAGGAATGTTGTATGGACTTTATCAAATGTCGCAGTTTAATGAAACCACGGTGTTTAGGAACTTGTTTCTATTGACGTGTACAGGATGAGTTATAAGCAAGCTTTTCTGTTTGGTCTGTTGGAAGAACTCTTCTAATAACACGTTTTCTTTTATCTTATGCAGTACAAGTGAAAAGGGAAAAGACATCAACTTCTAAATGTGACAGATTTAATAAATTGAGCCCATGGCTAAATTACACAGTGACTTTCTCCATCAGCAAATTATGCAGCTGTAAAGAAATTTTAAACTCAAGCTCTTAATTCTGTACCTACTAATGATACACAAAGTCGTGTAATATTCTGGCGCTTTGAGAGGCTGTAACATTATCAGAACCTTCAGCATTGCAAATTTGTGTCATTGTGCAGTTCATGATATATCGCTTGCAATTTCTATTGCCAGCCGCTAAACCAGTACTCAGCTTTACCTTTTATATGCAGTTAATATCACATGGACGTCTTGTAATAACTCATAGAACTGCAGCCACCAGAAAATTGCAGTCAGTCAAGTTTTACTTTTCGTGAGGTTCTTCATATAAATTACATCTCACGTAAGGAACAGGGATGCTTACGAAGACGGCATTCTTTTCTCCCCCCTTTTCAGAACCTCGAAAAGTTGAAGGCTCTTCATCTTCGCTGTCGCCGCCGCCATTCTCTTCCACTTGAAGATGCACACTCACACACACACACAAAAGTTGCTCCATCTTTCTGTTGTTTAGTTGTTGTTTTATTTTAGAAAATGGAAATTTCTCTCTGGAGAAAATGTTCTAGTTGATGAGGGCGTGACAGTTTAATGGTGAAGAAAGACACCTCCCACCTCCACGCTTTCTGTCGCTGTCGACTAGAACCTCTCGCCCCCATTATGTACTTCAGAAAACAAAAGTACATGAAGGGAAGAGGGTGAAGACGTCGCATTTTGTTGATTGGAACTTCTCTAAATGTGAATGAAAAAGAATGGAGTTGATTCTACGGAGTATGACAATATTAACACTTTTTATTAATTTAGAAAGGATGTGATTGTTTGGCAGTTTGAAAGGAGTCTTTTTTTTTTTGGTCAAACGAAAAACATAATAGAAGATACTATTTTATAGTCAATACTGTAAATATTTTTGTAGGGTTTATTGTGGTTTTAGTTTGGGCAGCTGTCAGAAACTTAACTTTATTATGCTGTAGTAGAAGAAGAAAACCCACTAAGTTATAAACTCGTTCGAGTCTGAAAGTTACGCAAAGAATATTCTCTGTATACCTACGTCAACAGCGGACAAAGTCAGTCTCCATAGTAGAGACCGGAGTGTTAATGTCATTTAGGGAAACAGTCGTTGTGTAATATTAACAGTGTTCATATCTGTGCATTGCTGAACAATTTGATAGATAATATCAAAAAATTCACAGGAATTAAAAGTGCACTTTCACATATAATCCACTAATACTTCGACATGTTTCGATGTTCTTCAGATCGTCTTCAGGGGGTTTTATATCAAACAATCATATATACAACACAGACGGACTATCAAATAGGTTAAAAATTTGTAGTCTTTAAAGTTGTGGATATCATAAAATTGTAGTGGGAATGTATGCGGAATTGGTCTGTTGTAGTTTTAGTGGATTTTGTGTTGAAAGCTTATTTTTATACTTGTAGATTTGTTCTTATTATCTACTAAATCGCTGCAGAGTCTGAAAACAATGCGGAACGCAAATTCACTGTGGTAAAAATTTATAGATAACAGTGTGAAAGGAAGTGATAGTTGTACGAGTAATAATCAGTGTGCTTTGGTACTGAAGGCCCTGATATGACAGGTTTAGAGGCCAAGGCCATATAATATTGTTCAATAACATGAAAGTTGACCTCAAGGGAGTTGTTTCAAATGTACGTGAGAATATGAAAAGTTTCTTCCACTTGTGTAGCATGACATGCATATGAATTCTGTCGCCTGTTGGTCGAATTTTATGGTATTGCTTTCATATCGTTTTTCCAAGATAAAGGTCAACTTTGTGGATCGAATTTAGGAACCTTTGAATAAACGGCCCGTTACTAACGGTTACACGACCACAGAATACATCGTTATCTAACTTAACGTATGTGGACTTATACCGTTACTTTTATTTTTATTTTATATACTTTCTAGTTTTTTTTAACGTGTTTAATGTATTTTGTTGCTAAATTTATTTTATACTTGTTACTAGATTGAATCCAGTCACAATGCACTGGCCTATGATTTCTATTCAAGATGTTATTAAATATATTTTCACATGACTGCATTCATAATATGGGACTGAAAGAATTCAATGATATTACAGTGGAAATTTTGCAATATTATTCATGAATACGAATTAAGACAACTGTCAACACTAGTTAATAATAATAATTTTAATTGTCCAAGTTTTTATTAATATTTATATTGCATATACTTAACTTGATACTATGTTGTATTTATGCACGAGCTGCATTCCCAAAAGATGATGCACACCAATGTTGCATTTCTATTTGTATTTGTTGTCTTCTTGATGATCGACCAGAGAATGCCTTAACATTTCAGAAATAAAAGTAATACACAATAATTAGTAGTAATAAAAGACGTGTATATAATCTGCTACAAGTACATTTTGCTGGTCTTTTATTAGAGATCTATCGGAATAAATAAAACCATGCTCCTGAACAGCAGTACAGCCACCTTGATATGTCCGACATGTTGCTTTGGTATAACAAGGAACTCTTATCACGTGATATAAATCTGTATAATGGAAGCTAATTGCCATACTACCGAAATATATTAAAAGGTATGTCGCAGCTCCTATCATTGTGTTAATTTACCGTATGAAGAGAATAAATGAAGAATTTTACGGGATAGAGATCCAACTTTAGCTGTATTTATTACTTTTATATAAAGATAATTGTATGTTTTGTGCAGTAGAGTTCATTTTGTCCGCTGTCGTTTCCAAATTTACTGCCGAAGGCAAATGTGTGTGTGACCGACTTAAATTGTAAAAATTTTATCCTCTTGTTGCCTGTCTCCTGTGTTTGTATTCCCGCTTGAATGCACATTAGAACCTTTTTTCCAAGACCGAAGAAGAACGGTTCAGCCTAGTGAAAATTCTCACTGTACAGTACCTGTCATTTCCATTTGAAAAGCGTTGTTCCTTACTTCGTTCGTTTGCAAATGCGAGCAGTGCACTTCTTTTCAAACAAGAGACTCAGCTCATTCGACATTCTCAGTTTACTATTTCCGTACCCAGCACACTAACCCTAGAAACATGTATAGTACGTGTATTTAAGGAATGCGAATGTACAGTTAACTATGTAAAAGAAACATTCCAAATACAATTCATAGGACTAACTTCCCGTTGCATTAATTTCAAGTTACAAATATTCATAGCCATTTTATTTTATTCCTGTAAGGAAGAACACTTTAGTAAATATTTAGCAATTATTGCCTTCGTTTGCTTTGATATCAGAATTATACATCTTTGCCATGTTTACAATTCTTGACTTACCAACAGTATTAAGAAATTCTTCGTATTTATGTTAATGGTCGTTCACCAAATCTGACTTAACATGCCCGGATCTAATAGCGCCATTTGGTTCACAATTTGCCCTACATTTGTACGAGATTTGAGGTTTTCCCTGAGGTGGAGATTTACAATGTAGTCTGTGTTATGATACAGTGCAGTCCCTTGAAAATGAGAGGCAGAGGTTCCTCCGAAACATTGGTGGTCACGTACCACATCTCACGATGTTATAAACCATACGACCAAGATGTAAATTTCTACGTACTGCTGTCAGCTGCAGACTCTTTTATAACGGGGGTCAGACACGTTACGGTAACATAACAAAAAGTTTGAATTATTTGCCGTGATCTGATTTCAAATGCGGACGCAGGAAGTTTGCAGGACTCATAGTTTCGGAGAAAAATTATATCACAGCTTTTCATACTTGCAGGTCCCATTTGGAAAGAAAAAAAGTAAGCATCACTCATTCCTTTTGGTGAAATTTTGGAGAAGATTTGGCGCGGGAGTGTGAAAATATGCCATATTTAGTTCTTGCAGCCATGTTACTGCAAATACATAAAAAATATGGTGAAAAAATAAGTTCAGATGAGTTTGTGATTGTTGTATTTGTTGTTAGCCTGCCGTTGCCCTAGTCATAAGCATGTTTTCAAGAGAATGTAAACATTTGTTTTGCTGTGTTTTGTTGTGTTGTGTTGTATTATTAGTTATTATACATGTCTCGCCTCCTGTACGAAGTGTACGCCCTCTTTATCATATCATTCTTCATTTGATCACTATTTACAGTTCGGATATTTTACATTGTTACACTTCCGTTATTTTGAAACTGAATGCTGCCTGCAAACGGTTTCTCGTGCAATATTCCTAGACACGTGGGTTAAGATCAATATTACGCAAGTGAAGTATATTTTATTTCAACGGAAGGTCGGAATAAGGGCAGGGAACGGGGGACGTGGTCGGTGCAGTTGCCTAGAGCGGAATTCAGTTTACCTGCTGATACTAAAACATAAATGAAATAAATAGCCATTACACACAGTGAACGGAAAATGTACGGTTAATCCTGATGAATGTGAATTTGCAGCATAATGCAAGAAAAAAAAGTTTTATGAACATATGCCTTGTGAAGAATGGTTTCCGGTATATGGGGTTCTGAAGATTAAACAGGGGTCCTCGAAGTGTACAACTTGAGCTTCAACGCAGAATGTTGCACGTCTGAATAGTGATTATCCGATTCATTGGAAAAATTCCAGGTGTGATACGAATCATTTCAGATCCATTCTATTTCCGTTGTTGCAAATTCTGAATGTCACTGAATTGTTTAGGATATACAGAAGACTTCAGAAGTTCCCAAAGTTAACAAGACAGGCAATGTACGTACCTATGTATAAACGTAACATTGAGGAACTTTGTTGCATCCAATGTTGCCGTGGGAAAGCAGTAAATATTACATATCCTGATTTTGTGTTTGTAGCCTTTGGTATCCAGCATGCAATGCACATGCGCCATATTATTGTCTGGGGTCTGCCCTGCTCTACAATGTATTTTCACATTATCTCATAAATGGCATGATTTTTTTAAAAAGTAATTGAACATAAAATGTGTGTTTTGATTTTCTCTACAACTTTTGTTTGAACCATTTATCATTTTAAGAAAACCTGAGCGAGATATGATAAAAAATGTTTATTGTTCTTCAAGTAAAGTACTCGTTATTCTTTCAAGATTTTTAACGAAACTTACATTTTCTCCACAGATTTTTTGAAAAGAATCAAGTATTACTTTAAATGAAAATCCTTCCTGTGGGAGCTGAGATGTTCGATGCGTACGGACAGATGGACGTGACAAAACTAGTAATCGCTTTTCGCAATTTTATGAACGCGCCTAAAAATCTGAGGGACATAAATCAGGGGAAGGATCAGACTATGCTGATGGCCCACCTCGTCTTATCCATGGTTCGGAAATAAGTTTGTCAAGATTTCCCGAATTGGAAGAAGAAACTGTAACAGAGCACCACCATGCATGAACCATAAATTAATCCTGCTCTGCATATCCAAGCCTTGCAACAGCTCTGGAAGGAAGTTTCGTAGGAAATTGCGGTAAACAGCCCGTTAGACATGGCAGTAGAAGGTAGGGTCCCAGAAATCTCTCTGGTGCAGTGCCTGCGCGGAAAATCAAGATGGAAATTTTGAACATTTTATTTAACCCTCAGCAGGCCGTAACTCGAAAACCACGCTTCAGATTGCCTGTGTTTATCTAATATTTATTTCTTGTGTTGAGACGCAGATTCGTTTTCTGTAGGTTTGACCGTGCAAATTTCATTCATTCCGTGCATCGAAGTGGGTCTACAAAACATGTTGGTTCCAGGCATTTTGAAGATTATGAATTTGTGGTAATTATATTTATAGTTTTGAATATTATACATGGAATCTTCAAATCCCATAAATAAATAAATAAACGGGTTTGCAGTGAAACATATTATACCATTTTTGTTCAGAGAACGCAGGGGTGATGAATTGCCTTCAGAGTGCCATATAAACTAGTAGCTAACCCATCTTTTTTTCATTTGCTGTTCTCGTGAAACGGAAAATGTATTTTTCTGACGCACAGAATATGTGCTTAACAACTTAAAAATATCAAAAAAATGTTCCAAATGGTTAAAAATACATGCTACATTAACCCTGTTTTGCAAATGGACTAACTTCATGAAAAAGATTCCGTCTTATGGAGATAAGAGTTGGTCACATAATCAAATTTCTTACCTTCATCAGGTCAAGAAACTCCATTTCCATATTCATAACGGTCTGCACTCGAGCCCAGTTCTGTGCTATGTCAATTTACTTTATGCCCTCAAACTGCATGTCTTGAAGACACATTTTAAGTTTACCATTCAATCTACGCACATGTTTTCTAAGTGGTCCCTTGTCTTCAGGTTTCCCGACTAAAATTTTGAGAACATTTCTTATTCCTTCCATGGGAGCTGCATTGCACCCTATTATACTAAATTGTAGAGTAAGTTTTGAAATTTTCTGCCACTCTAGAACCCACTGAACCGTATGGTGAGACAACATACTCGTAGATTGGTATTAGTTTGTATGGCTGCATAAATTATTGAGAATGCTAATAATTCGACTTACTGAATGTGTAGCTACAGTGATAAAGAAGGGTATACAACTAAATAACAGGAAATTAGTGAATACGATACTTTATACAGACGACCAGATTTTAATCGCTACATCAGAAGATGAATTACAAACAATGGCACACCACTTGAACCTTATAGCAAGAAAATATAAAATGACCATATCTAGTACAAAAACAAAATCAATGGCAATGTGGGGGAATCACATACAGAGGGTAAAC
>Ga0123353_10010564_pt1 | contig 12887 bp, 8 predicted proteins | sample TergutLab28metaG_3_FD_92763 | JGI IMG/M metagenome (GOLD analysis project Ga0123353, IMG submission 92763) | Labiotermes labralis P3 segment gut microbial communities from Petit-Saut dam, French Guiana - Lab288 P3 | ecosystem: Host-associated > Arthropoda: Insects > Digestive system > Gut ...
CTACACTTACTGGAGTGAAAGAATGACTGAGGTAAAACTAAATTTTGGAAGAGGGAAAGTATCTTTTTTTTTTTAGACTCTACCTCCCAGAAGAAGGAAGAGTTGGAGAAAACGAAAACTTGTATAACAAATTACAGGAAATATTAAACAAAGCTAACAAAAAGTGATAACATCTTACTGTCAGGAGACCTGAACGGTAGAATAGGAAACGCCGAAAACCATAATATTTAGGAAGTTCTGGAGAGCCAGTGACAAATACCAACGGACTGAGACAGAGATATTTTGCTACATATAACAGTATGAAAATAATGAACTCATTCCATAAGCACAAAAATATACATACCTACATATAGTCAGCCCGCAATTCAAAAACTATTTCCTTGCAAACAGAAACCTATCAGAACTATTCCTAGACTTGAGAGTTCACAGAGGGAGTGATGGTTCGGGTTACTTTTTGACTTTGACTAAATTAAGACTTCGACCAAAATGGTGGAACACTGCACTCAAAGAAAATATAGTTCATTGTAAAATTAGATGACTCCATGATGGAAGTATTGTGGCTATACAAACAAAGAATTCAACAGAAACTACAAAATTTTCCAGAGCACAGCCATATTGTTGTGGAATGGAGGAATATCAAAACCATCTTCTCACAGGCAGAGTTGAAATTCTGGGAAAATACAAAGTGTTTATACAAAAGGAAAAATTAAAAATATGGGATGATGAAATAAAAGTAATCACACAACATAAAACTTTAGCAAACAATAAGTATCTTGGAACAAAGACCACAGAAAATTTGACTGACTAAAAGTGAAGAAGAGCCATTGCCAAAAGAGAAACTAGAAAACATCACATATCCTAACAATTTATATCACGCTTAGAATTTTACATATAAAAAATAAAACCAAGCAGATTTAAACTACTAAGACACATGAAAAAAGATATTAGAGAAAGAGCAAATATAAACCCTGGTCCAAATAAAGAAACAGTTTTACGTACTTGTATATTATGGACTAAAACCTCTCTTCAAGAAAATGGTTGGAATAGAGATGTTGATGACAAAATTGTAACAATAATAGAATTGAAAGAAGCACTAAAAACAAAAAATGTAAGTTCACCTAGCAAAGATAAGTTGAATTCTGAACTCTATAAATATGCAGATGACTAATTTCATGAGAGACTGCTGGTTTTTTAAATAACTTTTATAGGATTGTATAAATGCCGGAAGAGTGAAAAAAAATATTGTTGTACCTAGTACAAGAAAGGTGACAAACAAAAGGTGGAAAACTGTAGAGGAATTAGCGTACTTAAGGCATGTTATATGCACTATATAGTAAAATTTTAAATGAAAAATAGAAAGCAGAAGCAGAAAAGTTCCTTTTGGAATGCCAGAATGGATTCTGAACAGGCAGATCTGGCATCGATCCATTGTTTAGCATGAAATTACTTATAGAAAAAAGAAGAGAGTTTAATTTTGAAACCCATTTACCATTTCTTGATTGTGTGAAATCCTTGGACAAAGTTAAAAGAGACAAATTGTTTGAAATACTACACAGCAATAACATTCCCAATTTATTATTAAGAAGTATAGTAGACATTTATTGTGGAAACAAAATAAAAATGAAGATAGTCAGGTGTTAGAGGAACATCATTGAGTCAGACAAGGCTACCCTTTATCACCCACTCTATTCAGCATTTACATGAATGAAATGATAGTAAAATGGAACCAGATTTACACAAAAGTCATTACTTTATCACCCAGTACAAAAATAAACACTCTACTTTTTGCAGACGACCAAGTCTTAGTAGTTAATTCAGGGGATAATTTTCAGAGAGGAGTATTCACATAACCAACATAGCAAAAAATTTTGGAATGGAAATTTCACTAGAAAAATCTGAGCTGATGACATTTTTAGGACAAGACTCAGAAAGATGTAAAATCGTTGTGGATAACAAATGCTTACAACATGTAAAGAATTTTAAATGTTTCGGTTGTGAAATTTCCTAAGAACTTCAAAATTAGCGAATCCTAACAACACTTTTAAACCAACTTTGGTCCAGAAATTTGCAAGAATAAAAGTATATAATGCACTGGTTATCCCCATTCTTGTGTATGGAACCGAAATTTGGACCCATAGGAAAAAAAGGACGAAAAACTATTGACATCTATCGCGATGAAAGTTGCAGGTGAATATCCAGGTACATCTTTTCTGACAGAAGGAATGAAGAAATTCCGAAAGTGTTGAAAGTAGAACCAGTTGACGAGAAACTAAGACGGTGCAAGTCAAATTGGCTACGAAATGTAACAAGAATGAACAACAGGATGCCAAAAATAATGCTGAATTGTAGACCAAATGGACGAAGATGATTTAGAAGACCTTTGAAGAGACTGTTAGACGAGGCCGAAACAGGTCTATCAAGGCCCAACTCGTGATAGATGATGATGATGAAGTCCACATGAAAAGCTGGCGTCCCGTCCACCTGCGTTTTGACATAATCACTATTTTCTGCTGCCCCCAATAAGACATTCGGCGAGGCGACCGAACAGGCAGACGAATGTGGCCGAAGCTCGGCGAGCGCCATGATTGTTTGTCGTGACGCAGTGTGACGTCACTAGCGAGTGCTCCACGTTCAATAAAATCCATTGCAGGCTAGCAGCGCCAGTCTCCCATCGAGTCTCAAAGAAACTTGTCGAGTGAGTGTTGTGTGGAGGAGGTTACTGGATCTTCCCCTCCCCGAGAGTGAATCTAGTAGTGTGAATCCTTTTGTTTCATTGTTTTTTTCCTATATATCTTTTCCTCACATCTCCAGGAACACGAGGAAAGCAGCGGTGGTGGCGTTAGGAAACAACTCACACCGCGTCGGTCGGGAGTGGTGACAGCGTAACGTGTTGCAGTTCCATGCTATATCAACGGTTGCCTCGACTTGAGCGCTCAGTGGCATCCACAGGAGGAATCAAGCATTAACTTATCGAGTATTCGACGAAATTTGTGTTGCCTGATAAGATAAAAAGTAAACGCGTGTACAAATACATATATATCCCGCTTCTGTATATCTGGTCTACGGAAACTGCCTTCAGATTCCGCCCTCTCCCTCACTTGTGGTTTGCTTATCAGTGGACTTCAAAGTCAGACGCACCTGTCGTGACAACGTGTGTGAATGAGTGTATTTGTGTATGAAGTTACTTTCATCTACATCAGGGTAGATAAGAAGAGAACGTCCTAACTTAAAATTGACAGACAGGTGAAGATATCAGTGCAAATAATCTACGTCATAAACTTTGTTGAGCAGCACCGAGATCAGTGTCGAAAGGAATACAGCATTTTTTGGGAACTCCAACCATGCCTGCCGATAAGGTTAGTTGTGCGGTGAAGTGGATGGACCTTGGCTCATGGTGCAAGGTCTTTTTCTTTTTTTGTCTTCATGCTAGATACTTGCATCTCGCTTTATTTCGTTTCTATTCCATGTAGTGGTTAAGTCTGTTGTGTAATTTAGCAATCTTGTAGCCTTGTTGTAATATGCATTTTGTCTCCTTACTGGTATATATACCAGTAGTAGCGAAAACGAGCGTAACCAGGAATCTTGAGAGCAAGAGAATGGCTGAAACCATTGGTACTTCTCCCGTAGTTTCGTCCGATAGGTCTGTGCTTACCTACTTTAGTAGGGATTTTTATTATGAACGCCAACCACCAAGCTGTTTATTTAATTTGAAAGGGAAGGTATTTGCTTTCTAAGTTTTTGGACACGCTTTCCCTGAATAGGCAACCAATTCAGTTGTAAACCCGAAGGTTTTTAAAAGCGCGAATGTTAATATCCTTCATACCAGGTGATGCTTATCGTTCTAATTCTTTTTTCACATGAATAACCCTTAATTGTTTATCCTTGATCTTTAATTGATCATTGTCCCGTTACCAATTTGTAGGCCAGAAGTCTCCATTGCACACGTTATGGTAACACTGAATTAGAACATTCCTTTCATTTTTTTTGTCGTGGAAAGAAATATCACGTTCCCACATTAATTCAACCTCAAAGACACTCTTCTGGCGTATTTCCACACTGCAGTACTCTCCTTGCATTTTGGTTTCGGTCTGATCAGAGAAGGAATTTGACTCTGTATTGCATTTATCCAACATGGAAGTTCCGCGCTGCCTGAATGTGGAGTACCTCGCTATGTGGGTGCAAACGGCTGGAATATTTAACAGGCAGCTACTGTCACATTTTGAATAAGCGCAGTAGTCGCAGTTACTTATCCCCACCGCCATGTCTTTTCATTCCAGTGACTTTGTCACCGGAAGTAAAGCGACTGGAGCGTGAAATTAGTAGTAGTCGTTGTATTGTCGAGGTCAAGCTTCTGTAGAGCTTTGCTTATTCTTCCTCTCTGCACCCTCATGGCATCATGATAGTGATGTAAAGTAAAATGCATTTTTGTGCTTGGTAACGTTTTTTGCCAAAATACCAGGTTGTCCTAATCAAGAGTCACTCGTATAGTTCCCTGTATCCAGCTTTACCAGTAGCTTTAATGCCGGCATCGTTTTTGTTCCATCGTGATTTAGCTGTAATTGGCAGCACATTTTCTCATTACGTTCCAGGAGGGATCTATTTATGGCTAAAATGTGCACACGGAAACTTGTAGAAGACTGAATGAAATTACATTGAATACGAGCTGTGACAGCGTAAAATAATAATTCGGATATATGTATTGGTATGATATGTTGTTATAATTTATGCGTGAATAACTGGACAAAACACAACACAATTTTCGGCATATTAATTTTCGGATAAATTATTTCGTTTGTGATGCATGTATGCATTCGGAGAGAGGTGTGCGCTGTCTGAATCTTATTTCCCATCTCGTGCACTCTTTAAATGTTTCAGACATCGAAGGACGCAAAGTTTCTCCCAACAGAATTTGGTTAAGCCAAGATTCCCTTATAGAACGACACATTTGAATATAATTCGGCTGCGGGACGAGTCCAGCCTCCTATAAAATGGATACCGGGTCCTTCCTTGGGTTAAAGCGGCCGGAGCGTGGCGTTAACCACCACCTTGTGTAGCGCTGAGGTTAAAGGAAGAATAGAGATATACCTCTACAATTCCTCTGGGCCTTTGAACTTTATTTGTTAACACATTTATTTAATATACGAATAAAAAGGACTTACGATTGTTCTCCCTCCAAGTGTTTTATGCGACGAAAAACGCGTATTTCTGTCCGGAAGAAAATTGTTTTTGGCCGAAATATGCAAATACTCTAAACATAATGCAGGAATAAAGTGTCGTCAAAACTGAAGACTAAAGACTAATAATTCATGATGGAATGACGTACGTGTCAGTATCGTCACCGATTGTTTCATTTATGAGTGATATGTAGAGGGAAAGATAGGATAACTGTGCCCCTGAAATGTGGAGGGAAAAGACAGGGCATTTGTGCCCCATTTTTAACTTGTGATGCAACGACATATTGGTTAAACCGTTACTGATTTTTGGTTCCGTGTTTGAAATGCAGAGAAAATAGAAGTACCACTCAATGACGTGAGGCGGAACGGCAGGGATGCTCCATATAGTGCGTTCGTTACCGTGGCGTTGAGTGGACTAGTTTGCTGACCACGACCCTTCTCGTTATCCGTCAGGAGGCGGTTTGGGCCTTGTGGGAAGCATTTTTCTGCTTCTGAAGGGACTTTGTTTTTAAACGTAGGCTTGTATGATTTCGATTGCTGTACGCCATACAGTTACAGATCGATAAAGTAAGTACCTACACGCCAGTTGGAATTCCAAGTAATTTCTTCGGATTTTACGGTTCACGCCAACCGCCCAGTTGCAAATCATAAATAATGCAGAAGTAAGCCAACCTGCACATCAAAAGGCCTGGATCTACTGATCGGTTGACTCTTCTGAGAAGTTTGAATATTGTGCTGCCATCGAAGTGTATGTAGGCCGAATTAAAACATACAAAGGAAAAAAGATTGTCGCGGTGCGCCCCATGAATGCGTATGGGGAAGTGGGGTTTGTATAGTTCCACTCACCTTAAACTCGGAACTGGGTAGGGGTGAGTGGTCAGCTTCACGCCACGGCCGCATTACGCCTGGGCTGGGTAAGAGGTTTGGATGAAAAGAAAAATTTCTTGTTTGTGCTGGTAATCGATTAGTGGTTTGTCGGTTGTCAGGCCTTAGACCAGCCACTGGCAAGCTTCTCAAGGAACCGTCACAGCTGTAGGAGATTCCCAAATCGCATTTGATGTGCTTGTGAGATATTTGCTGCAGTAAGACCCTGACCTTATCTCAACCATGCCAATGGCTGTGTTACAGAGCGGTAGGTCACACCATAGCCCGCGAGACACACATTGAACTTTTGTTTTTTGGCTCGCTGTCCAACTGTAACTATCCCCAGGGAACAGATTTCTTGGGAAACTTATAGTTCTTCATCTAGTCAAGAATTTCCCCTTCTTTTGTGGTTAACGGATTTTGACAAAATCTAAAAAATACAGGTAATTTCAGTCAGAGATTTTGTGCTATTAGGAACTAGGGTGGCAAAGTCGAAGTGTACGGATTCTCACTGATGTGATTTGACATCATTCCGATTAAAGTTTTGGTCGCAAACACCGTCTCCCTTAAACACCGAGCTTTCTCATCTGAGACATGATACAAAATGTGCTTACAGCAGGCAATAAAATATGAGTTCTATTGTTGCTATTTTGTTTGACTCCCGGGTTGGGTTTTGAGTTTGCAAGCATTCCAGTGCTATGGACGAGATACCTCGCTCGTATTTCTGACCTGCTGATTGGATCTATTTCGTGTTTGAGATGGGGAGTGAAACCAGTCCCCATCTTCCAGTAACAAACGCCTCGTGACCTTTTAACAACAGAAATTACTCGTTGCCTTGGAAATATGGTAATAGCAAATAAAAATTAATAAAAGGCAGTGTTGGGGTTAAAAGTGTCATTCATGTAAAGATAGTTTTCTCTGATCCACCCGTTCTTAACGTGGGGTCCACGTGGGTGTCCGTGGATAGATTCAGCTTGAGCTTGGAAGGCTGAAAAAATTACAGCTTTATTTATTTCTAGCTCTTCATTCAGTAATGGATGTAGGCAGAGAAATAATTTATGGCCTATAGACTCCAAAAATGTTTGTTAACTTCCATAATTCTATCTCTTATTTTATGCATTTAAGTACCTTTTATGAGAAGGGGGTCATGGAGTCCACTAGAGTCTCAGAGGGGTCTGTGGTATTAACAAAGTTAAAGAACTCCTGTACTTATCTGTTGTTGAATGAAGATTTTAGTTGTGATTAGTTACCCCAACCTTCACAAACAGTGGCATTCGAAATGCTTGATATACAACATTGAATAATAAATTAATGAAGCTGTTAAGTCCCAAAAATTGCACACTGATGAACAGCACAAATCAGATCTGTTTCTACACATCAGCCAAAAGTGAATACCATTTCTGCTTGCGTTTCTTAGGCCCCAGACACGATTCTCGGCTGGGAATGTACTACCCTGGCTCATTTCGTAGTTTTACTTCCATCTCCACAGACAAGTGGTAGTTTGGTATTTTTAAATAGACCAAGGTCACTTCTGTACACTTTTCATATCATTGTTCGCGATTTTCCCGTCCAAGGCTGTGACACAAGCAGCTGCGAAATCGTCTGTAAGTAAACCAAGAAACACGAATGCGTACACCAAGGTATGCAGCTGCGTGAAGGAAAAGTTCCATGAATTTTTCATCCGGCAATGTTTCACGTGCCGGTTGCTTAAGCCCAGGAAAGAAGCACGCTATAGACCTTTAGGGCACGAGAGCCAAATCAAGAAAAAAAAGTTTGCGTGCCACATTATCAGTATTTACTTTCTTACTCTATGGAGCAGAGTCCTGCTAGAGAAACTGGCCGGTTTTCAGCTAGCCAAGAAATTACCCGCATTTTGTGGAACCTGAAGGTTCATTACCGCATTCACAAGTGCCTGCCTCCTGTCCCAATCCTGAGCCACAGGATCAGTCTAGGTCCGAGGCTTTCTGTGCTAGTATTTCGTAATAATATACGTTTTTATGGAGAGGAGTTGTTAGCATCTCGTCCAACCCCAAAGCTGGAGGACCACCCCATGCCGACTGTTCGCGACTGCTTTTTCAATATATTCGCAGCCCACCTCCATATTGGAGGCCGTTTCTCCATCCGCAACCTGACGACGCGCCTTGTCGTGGCGACAAGGACCCACGTATCAATTATCAATAATACGTGTGTGTTTTTTTTTTTTTACTTATGTGCCATTAATTATAATACATTTTCGTTGGTATTGCCAGTACTGGCGCGGTAAAATTCACTTGAAATTAATCTAAAAAATTTGCGTTAATTGTACATATCTGAAACTATTCTCACCTAGTAATTCTTTACGTGTGTTTTATAACAAAGTTTTGAGTAAAGTGAACTAAGCGCACGTAAATTATTTTTTCTACCTTTCTTTTTGGCTCCTCTCTTGTGCGTGTTTAAGTTTTTCATCACTGTTTAAGGACAAAAAAAGGGGGGGGGCATTTTAATGAGAAGATTGGCACTCTTTTTTGGTCACAAAAGTGTTAATATCTGGAGATAATTGAGGAGTTGAAACAAGAAGACTGCTCTCGAATCTTTCGTAGCCGAGTTGATTTCTGTGTGGATTTTTCGCGGTATTTATCTTTGAAAGGAATTGTTCACAATTATAGGTACTTCCAAAAAAGGCTGTTTGTCAGACGTGTTTAATGAGCTCTAGATAAATAAAGTTAATAAGAAGTCGAGAGGTGTAGCACCACGAAATTGCATTTTGGGTTTTTTTTTTGCATGAATTGTGATAAAATAGATGTTCGTTGAATTTTAGATGTTTTTGTTTCGTGTTTCTGAAATTAGATCACGGGCCGCATTTTAAAGGCAGAAGGGCTGCTTGCGGCTCGCATTTTGCTTATCGCTGCTGTATGCCTTCACTAAATCTGGATGCCATACTTTAAGTTTGGATTCCTGGTTACGTTGACTAGAATGCATGTTCGTCTGAGTTGCCATCAACATTCCTTGGTAAACCTAGTTGCTGACAGATGAAACGTTCAGGTTTAAGTTTCAAATGTCAATGATTGATGACGATTGGCATCTGAGATGCTTGCTTGTCGGTCTGCTTGCCAAACGATGTATTCTGCAAAGCTGCAGTACAGCTAGCTACGTAGTTAAGGCGAAAGTAGCCATGCAGTTACGGAGATGGCTGTTGGGGAATGTCGGTAATGTCTGGTAGAGGTGAATGGTATGTGGGAACGGCAAAATACTGGGAACAAGGAATTTGTGGGTCCTCCGGACCCAATACATTTTATTTTTGCATGAGATAAATATATAAACAAATAAATTTACGGAATAACAGTTACAAACAAAAGTCTTCGTTTCATATTTTAGGTTAAAACTTAGGAAGTTCCTAGCAACGCCGAATCCGGGGGTCCACAGATGTTTTAAGCATGTAGGAGGCACCTCCAAATTATAGGCCTCAGAAGAGTGACAGGAATCGTTGGTACCGAGGACTCACTTGTGAGGCGCCACTGTCATTTGGCGCTTTCTGCACGGTGCATGTCAACTGATACGCGTCTTTGTACGCAAGGAAAGAACTCCGATCACTGTGATGAAATTATTAAGCATCACACTACAAGTTTAGTCGCCTGGGATTTGTGCGTCCTTGGTGTAATCACCTTGAATTATGACTAAATAAAATAAACTCAAATTTGTTACCAGGTCCACTTTTGAAAATAAAGTCCAGTGGTATTCAAGTAATATGCAAGTAATTTGTAACAGAGGTCTGTTGTTGGAGTATATTGTGGTAATGAGAAAATGCGCAAGTACCGAATTACTTAGCCAATAAGATGCGAACTGACTACATAGAAATCACCAAGCGGTGCATCGTCTTCCTGTCCAGATTATTTGTCTTCTCTGCCTGCCGCTCTCATAATCACACAGTAAAACTAGATTTAACGTCATGAGAAGTTATATTTAACAGACAACTGGACCTCTGTGATCAGGCCTGGTTAATTTACAGATACGTACCTGTCGGTTCTGTAGACCCGCGCCTGGTATCCAGGAGTGTGAAGGTGAGCTAGAGTACAGGTTGTGCCCGGGAACAGGAACGTGAGCTGAATACAGGTGGTGCCCGGTAACAGGAACGTGAGCCAGAGTACAGGTGGTGCCCGAGAACAGGAACGTGAGCTAGAGTACAGGTGGTGCCCGGTAACAGGAACGTGAGCCAGGGTACAGATGGTGCCCGGTAACAAGAACGTGAGCTAGAGTACAGGTTATGCCCGGGAAGAGGAACGTGAGCTAGAGTACAGGTGGTGCCTGGGAGTAGGAACGTGAGCTCGAGTACAGGTGGTGACTGGGAATAGGAACGTGAGCTAGAGTACAGGTGGTGCCTGAGAATAGGAACGTGAGCTCGAGTACAGGCTGTGCCTGGGAACAGGAACGTGAGCTAGAGTACAAGTGGTGTCTGGGAACAGGAACGTGAGGTAGAGTACAGGTGGTGCTTGGGAACAGGAACGTGAGCTAGAGTACAGGTGTTGCCTCGGAACAGGAACGTGAGCTAGAATACATGTACCCCAACTTTGTGCGAAAGTTCCTTTGAAAAACAATTCGCATAGGGTGACTTAGCATAAATTGAAATTAGTGTGCGTACAAGCGTCGGTATATTAATAGCAAAATTAACATATCGACTGCGCGGTAGATGGTTTGCTGAATGAATGGGTGGATGACGTGATCAGTCGGATTGATTGTTAAGGGGAGATGAATGAGGAGAATGGGCTGTTGGAGAATCGTCGTAATCGGCTGAACACTCTGTAGCAGCGGGTGATTGTGGCCTTAAGATTGGCCCTAAGGTTTTTTTCTCCCAAAATAATCTCTCTGCAGTTGCATCTCGGACTTCGACGGCTCATTCATGAGAAACTAAATGAAACACAAAAGGCTACTTTCAACATTGCCCTTTTGGGAAAATGTAATTGGACCCACAACGTGGCTCTGCTCCCCCTCTTTTCCGCCCCTTTCAGTTGATCTAAATTACTTGATCGCATATCAGTGAAAGTGCACTTCTCTGTCTCAGAAGAGGAATACCTGAGAATGCCACCGTGGTAAAGTCACGTTACTCCGATACTGACTAACAGACCGTTTCGGTCCTCGGGACCCCAAGAGTATCAGTTACTGTTCTGAACGTCTGGTTCGAATGCGAGTTATCTCTGCAGAAAGCCGATGGAATCTTTTGGAAGGTGGTCGCCCGGAGGACCAAGAAGGTGATGATATTTTGGAAGTAAGCCTTGATCAGGTATATTATGCGGCTGGGAAATGTTTGGAGTGTGTTGTAGACCAGTGGACAGATTTTAATATCAGCGGTGCATTTATTTGTAGACCAGTGGACAGATTTTAATATCAGCGGTGCATTTATTTCGCATGTTGGCAACCAATTTATATAAGATACAGTTAGAACGTTTTTAACTTACAGACATCTGTGTCAGGTTGGTTGTTCTCCAAGATTTTATAGCCAGATTTTATGAGTATTTTTTGTTTCCTGCAATTGATTTGTAAAACTTTATATTGTGCACTTTTCTCCGTCACTGCCCACATATTCTCAGGTACCATAATTTCACATGTACCAGATTAACCGGTGTCTTATCGTTAAGCATGAAGCGTTTTCCAACATTGCATAATTTGGGGCAGCAGTTTCTGACGTTTTCAACTACATCATTGTATAGCTGTTGTTTAGCAGATTGTGAGTTTTCGGCCGTGGAGGTCACTCTGACACTTAAAAATCATATCCTTATTGTTCCAAGAGAAAAACAGGCAGCCCCCTCTTTTCATCCATCGTGCTCACGTATGCGGTCGCCAAATCGTACTTGGTTGACTTGAATGACGTAACCTTTCTTTCACCCATATCCACCAACATGTAGCCAGTCGTGTTCGATTAACATGTTATTTACCGTATACCATATGGTCTTATTTTTCACAATCCAGCGGAAGTAGGCGACCGCTCTGTCGCAGACTGCATCGGAACGATGCCAAGTGGACAAAAGTATCAATAGTTGGCTGGATTGCCGGAAAAATATGGACTGTGAGGCTCCGTTCCCATCCAACCTTTGGGCGTCACGCAGCGGTAGTCCGCAGCTAACAACGAACGTCTGTGAGGCTTTTCACTCGCATTGTCGAAATACTTTTACCATCCTCACCCCGACATCCATTTTTTTTAGATGAGTTAAAAGAGTGTCAGACTATAATTTATGTAAAATGAGCAACTGTTAATTTGTCTGCTACAGTGGCTAAAAAATAAGTCACGTTGAGAACTGCACTCTTGTCGGTTATTACGCTGTGAGTAGTGGTAATTTCTTACCGACGTTTCGGGACAACCTATCGGTCCCATCTTCAGGGTTCAAGAATCCAAAAGAAAGCCTGTAGCCTCAAACGGAGTTTATACGGGCAAGAGTGTGGGCGGTGAAAAGTCTAAGTAGTATAGTGTCAGCCAATAGGGTTGTTGCAAGTCGTTGCTAAGAGATTGGTTGATGATTTAATTGAAAAATGTGAAAGAGGAAAAATTACTAGTTTTGTGAATTTGTTTACAAAGTCAGTTACAGGTACAAAAAATGTGATAAAAGTACGAACAAATTTCCATAAAACGAATAGTTAAGCGCGTGATTGCTGTAATTACAGTAAGCTTAAAAATTTCATTAAACGTAGGCTACATTCCTTGTTAAAAAACGTTATATTTTTATTACATTGTTTTAATAAAGGATTTCTCATTCAATGTTTGTTTTTGTTTTGTTTTTGGCGCAACAGCCCCCAGCCTCCTCATTCACGAGTTTTCTAGATCACACCCAACGACGCACCACAGTCGGTAGGACTCCACTGGACGAGTGATCAGCTCGTCGC
>Ga0123353_10010568_pt1 | contig 12885 bp, 11 predicted proteins | sample TergutLab28metaG_3_FD_92763 | JGI IMG/M metagenome (GOLD analysis project Ga0123353, IMG submission 92763) | Labiotermes labralis P3 segment gut microbial communities from Petit-Saut dam, French Guiana - Lab288 P3 | ecosystem: Host-associated > Arthropoda: Insects > Digestive system > Gut ...
CCCCCCCTTTCGCCCCTCTCTCTCTCTCTCTTTTTTTCCCCCACCACCACCCCCATGCTCCATACTCATGTTGCATTCCTCTCCGAGTGTTGTATAATCTTTGAAATGGACAGTTTCATTAAATAACCCCCACTCCCACCTCTCTCTTTCTCACTCTCTGTATCTCTCCCTCTCTCTTCCCCCCTCTCTCTCTCTAGCTTGTTTTTGGACTTCATTTGTAGTCTTGACTAATTGTAACTTATATTTTTTTTTTTGTATGGTGGAGAGCACTGGTAATTATAGCTTCCTCAGTGAGCTGTATAGATTTTTCAAGCTGACAAGCAGAAATTTGTAATGTTGATTGGTATTAACAGGCATGTTGTCAGTTTTCACTTTGTAAATATTCTGTCAATGAACAGAATATTCAACAGGTAAGGTTTCCACATTAAATTTAACTCATTTATTACACTGAAGTGTCATTAGTTTTCTGTTTAATTCCTGACAGCATTGATACATTTGTTCCATTTGTGTGTGAATTTTAATAGTCAATCATGATAAAAATCAGGCTTCTGTATTTGCAGCCGTTCTTGAATAGTCATTTCCTCTTCTTCCTTATTTTTGAACCAGCATCCTCTCATGTGTTGCTTTAGTGGCTCAGACAAGTAGTTGTCTGATACGGGAAGGTCGGGACTGTAGGGTGGATGGTCCAGAAGTTCCCAGTGAAGTGACTGCAATGTTCATGTCTGACATGTGCTGTCTGAATTTGGCTTGTTGTGTTGCAAGATCACACCCCAAACAGATGTCCAAGTCTCATTCTGCTAATAGCTTCACACATTTTACACAGTGTGTAACAGTAGGCATTCATTTATGCCCTTAAGCATGAACTCAGCATGGATGACTCCTGCATTCCAGAATATAGGTGTCAGACCTTTCCAGCAGACTGACACACTGCATTTTTTTTACTGTTTGAGAAGTTAGGTGTTTCCACTTGATTCCAACTTGTTTTGTTTGCTGAGTGAAATTACGTTGTCTCATTGCCTACCAATGTGGATTCCAGGAACTTATTTCCTTCTTGAAACCATTGAAAATGTGAAGGAGCACTTTCAAAATATTGATCTCAGTGCTCTTTCATCAGACATCTTGGAACCCAGTGTGCACACACAGGTTGTGATGTCCCATTTCTTCATGGACACTTTTGTGTACAGTTTCAGTGGGCAACTCCAGTGCAGTGGACAAATCTCAGGTTGTGACTCACCAGTTTTCTAAAAATTGTTTCCTCCACTCCTGCTGTGTTCACATCCATCTTTGTTGTGCTGGGCCAGCATGTTTATTCACCATCATGTATGTCTGCTGGACCATTTTTAAACTCATTTTTCCATTTTCCAGCATGCTGTACTCCATTATGCCATCACCATACACCTCCAACAATTTATGGTGAATGTCAGTGGTAGAAGCATATCTCACCAATATAAACCGGATCACATTACAAACTCTCTTGTAGGATAAATTTCACAGTGTCATTGCTTTTGTGCATTAATGTATCATATGAGTAGCATCTTGCACCATGTGTTTTATGTCCCCCTTGCTACAGGGGTTACCTCCATCCAAAAAGTAAAATACTTGAGAGACACAAAAGTTACAGGTTAGGAAACCTGATGTGTTGAACGTGGCTTATATATTGGCAATACCTTACCAAGTATTTTCTGACATGCTAACCATAGTGCCTGTGTAACAGTGCTTTAAGTGAAGTAAACTTCATTTTCACAGCCATACAGCATGAGTTGATAGTACACTAGGTTTAAAGCAAGCCAAAGGCATCACACACTTAACAGTTCCTTTCTGTATATTTTTCAAATTGTTCAGCCCAGTGTCAGATCTCTTGGCTTACTACGTCCCACAAGCACAAATAAATATGATGTTCCTGTTCTGGGTCATGTTTGAAAACAAACCGTGTAAATCAGAATGCCAGTAAACAAGAAATTATGAAAATATAACAGAAATATTTGTGTCACTCGCATTTGTAGCCTTGCCAGTGCAGTTCAGATAACTTTTGAAATATATCATTAAATAACAGATGTGTTTCTGTACAGTTTATTTTAGTGTCTGTGAGAATATAACATATGCAAAAAGAAAAAAATTATGCCAATGCCAGGACTCCAACCAATATATTTTGTCTCTGAAGAATATTGGCATTGTGCCTTAACGTACTCAGTTAGATGTGAACATGAAAAGGATCTGCACTGTTCGCAGTATTTGACCTTTGCAGCAGAGCTAGCTTGGAAAATTAATGAACGTTGATTCGTGTTGTAACTTCAAATTAAGCAAAGATATTGGTGTCTTTGGTTAATATATGTGTGGCATGAATGACTGTAATGAATGGAAGACAGAGAAATGCCATGAATGCACAAATATAGAGAAACTATGAAGGATTCAAATTATGATGACAGCTGTATGTCATGTCACTTCTGGAGTGGGACTTAAAAAACTTCAGGCCACTTGATTGTTGTTGGGTAGAGTGTACCATTGACCCTGTGTTTTCCAAGTAATTGACAGCTTTGCTGACTAACACACTGAATGCAGGGTTTTTGAGGAGAGGACTGAACTCTTACAACACTCACAGATAATGTAATATTTTCAAGGCTTTGGGGAGGAAAATACATGTTTTATTTAGGGAGTAGGATGTGTCTTCATTTTAGGTCCTTGTTGCAGACATTTATAATAATAACCAGTTTTTTTTTTTTTATCTCAAAGGATTCTGAGTATGGTGTAAGGCCATAGGCATGGCAGGGGTTGAAACCAGTGCCTTCTAAGGGCTGCAGCAGAGTTGATTCTTCACTTGTCCACATTCCACCAAAAGATGGAGATGGATGCAGTGTCCAAAACATTGTGGGTTTTTTTAGCCTGAGATGATGGATAGTGCCTAAAACTTAAGTCATGACTAAAAACATTTTTTTAATTTGTTCTTTTCTGTACAGTTCCTAGTGATGTATGGCAGAGACAGGTCCCAGTTGCCTCTTATGGAATCTCTGCTCAGGGAGCTCTGTGCAGTCACCATTATGGCCTGTAGTAGCAACTCCAGCACTCCTGGAACCAGCTTGTCAGATCATGCTGAACTTTTGGAAGCCTTTTTCAATCTCCTTGCGCAGATCCTTAAGAAGACTCCACAACTGTTTGTCAGTGGTGAAGAAATCAACCTAACTTCTCTATTCCAGTGTGGTGAGTTCAGGTATTCATTGAATTACCTTAAGGTGGCCTGTAGCCTGTAGATAAGGAAAGGTAAAATTAAGGGCAATGGAGAGAAGTTCATTCCGCGCTGTTGTTATAGTGAAAGGAGAAGTAGTGAAATGTGCTGAGGCATATTTTTGTCACATGTCACATCATGCAGGAATTTTACTGTTTCACTGCTGTGCTATTCATTGGCTACTACTTTCCTTGTTTGGCTGTGTATGGTTTGCTTTATTGTGTTATATAGTATAGATGGCATAATAAAACCAGGCCTCTTTGCTCACTAGCATTATCACGCTAAACTCTTCACTGTCAGATTCATATCATACCACTCAGTTTTGATCAAACTGACCCATTCTATGTGGTAATTTGATGAGAGTGGATGTCACAGTTTCATACATAGACAAATTTAACAGCCTTCGTAATGTACGATTGACATAGAGTATAGAATTGTTTGCACTCACTAGTGACTTGCAAAATTTGGTACTCTGACAGTGGTTTTGCTAAAGATCTAAATCACCTGGGATGTTACACTGTGTTGACTGGCAAATAATTGTTGAGAGTTGTTAAGTATATACCAGTTGACCTGATCTTAATACCCTATCAGATGATTCACATGTAATTGTTTTACAGGAATCATGACACTTTCGTTACCAGAAGCACCAGCAGTTAAATCTGCTACATCCTTTCTGGTAACCTTCGTGTCACAGAGCCGAGAGCTGCCTCAGCTACTGATAGTGGTGCAGGCCTGCGGAGAAGCGTTGGTGCAGAGACTTCTTCGTTGTATTGGTAAGTAACATTCAGAACTTTTGCATTCGTTAAAGTCTGACTGTGATAAAACTTAGAACTTAGTCCCTTTTCAAATCCAAACTTACCACATTTCCTTACTCTGTATCCTACTCTGCACATTTTTCGTCAGGAACACAATAGTATGGAATTCACAAGTGTGTTTATTTGTGTCCACGTACGTAGTTTGTTCACTGTCCTCTTTATAAATTTTGTACATAACCACATAAATTGAACTGAGCAGTTACTGACTGAAAATATCAGATTTTCAGGTATTATAATTGGCACTTTTCTGTGTCAAACTGTGATATGCTGATATGTCCATAATATATTATGTAGCATTGAATATTATGTCCAAGTCATGATTAGAACATGTGAGAGTGCGTGCATGTGTATTTGAGCCTAGCTGGGCCATTGTCAGTGGGAACATGTAAAATACAATGCTGAAATTAGTTGCTGGGATGTTTTATGTAGATTGTGGGAATACATTTATGTACAGTTATACCTCATAATACGTCAGCTGGCTAAGTGTAGTGGCTTTTAATTTAAAACTTGAGTAATGACTATTTTTGTTCTAAATATTCTTCCTGATGTTCGAGCTATGCTGCAGCATATAGGAGAAGTGATAAAACTTACTTTCACGCTTTAAACTGTATTGTGTCTTGTGTTGTTCATTATTGTAAAATTACCTATTACATACTTATTTAACAAAAAATTGACTCAATAAAACTGGTGTGAATTGTTTAGTCATAAGCTGTGTGAAACTCTGATGTTTTCTGACATCAAGTAACAGTTTATGACCCAGTTAGAGATATACAGAGTCATCGTGAATTTTGAGATTTTTGCAGCAATGTAGATGATGATCTCATTATTCTGGGATAAGTAGCTGCATTACTGGATAATTGGACTCCATTGTTTTGAAGCAACATAATGTCCTCTTTTTCAAGGTCAACCCTTGAAGATGAGGGCATGAAAATCTGATCACCCATTGATGCTGTGTCATATCCCAGCAGAATGAAACCTTCATATGTGATCTTTGTTTATCAGGCAACTATTGTCTGTCACTTCTGCCACTGCTTCTCTGATCTGTGGGCATTTGGTTGAGTGGGATACATTAAAATTATTTGAACCAACAGGATGTGGCAACACATAGCTGTCAGATAAAATAATGACCCTGTGGTATGCCTAAGCTGTTCACACTACCAGTAGCCAGGGTCAGCGATTTTTTCCTTGTTTACATTTGACCATTATGAATGAACAGTAAATTTTCTGGGCAAGTTTAGTGTAGGCTGTCAATATTACAAGTTATTGGAATATGATACATAGTTTTGTGGATTAAAGATGCGGGTGGGTGAAAAGAATTATGGTTATTAAAAATGCAGATGGGTGAGTTACCTCCCCATTAGACCTTAAAATTATGCTGCATGTGGAAAAATTTAATTGAAACAATTTTATTTCATTTCATACAGTTGTGGATCTAACCGCTTAAATTAATAATATTTTTGTTTAGAAGTGGGCCAGGGTAGCTTAATCAGAATAGCGACTCGCTACAAGCTGGATGGTCTGGGGATCAAATCCTTGAGGGGCAAGATTTTCTGTACCTGTCCAGACCCAGTGGGTGCTGCGTCTCTTTCTTTGGGGGGGGGGTAAAGCAGGTGGGGCGTGGCATTGACCACCTTCTCCATCTAGTGCCCAGGTTAAAAAAAGAGTGGATCTGTACCTCTACTTCCACTCTGGGCCTTCATGGCCTGTTCTAGGGTGGACTGTAACTTTTTTTGTTTACATATATTGGTGTTATCTCTATTAGTTCATTGTTTGTATGTAGTATCTTTCTTATTAGCACCAAACTGAAATATTGACAGTTTTAATGCACATTGTAATGGCTAAAAGTGGGAATGCTTTATGGCAGTATTATTGATTTATCTGAATGCTTGAATGATTATCTGAAGATTTATGATACATCACCCTGAATGTGAAGTATCAGTTTTTTATATTGTTACAATAAATCCGCCTTAATATATTGATAAACATTGTATCTTTTATTCAGGTGGAGACTCTCCCAGATCTGTACTGGAACATTTATCAGAAATTTTGCTGGCCATGAACAAGAAACACTGCGACAATCTCTGTCGCTGGCTACAGCAAGCTGTCCATCAAGATGGCTTCCCTTCTTCCAGAGCTTCCAGAGAGCAAAAGGAGCAATTTGTTAAGATGGTTCTTAAGTAAGTCTTTATTAAAGCAGGTTTTGGTAGTTGGACTGCTGAAGTGTTTACCAAATTTTCCTACATTATATAAAAGTAGCTGAAAGGTTTCAAAATGCATGCCTTAGAACTGTTCAGGACATTATACATCACTGGTTCATTAAATAAACCATTTGATTTTTAGACAGAAGTCTCTTTTTCGATGAAATATTGGATTTTTATTAAAACATCACCAATTCCGTATGTTTCTTTACAATATTTTGTGGTGTGTAGGGCTTTGAAGGAAAAGTATTTGGTATGATTATTTGGTAATATATATTGTATGGTCTTTTCTAGAGAACGTGCCAACAAGCGCAAGTTGCAGGAGACTGTGAGAGAATTCTCATTAATTTGTCGAGGTTTGGTCGGAACAGACTATGCTGCTCATTCGTCATTATCCTTCTAATCACAGAAGTCTATTCATGAAGTTTTTTATTCTGTGTTGATGACTGGTAAGTGGTAAATGTTATACCTTCTTCCTGTTCTTAACTTGAATTCTTAACAGTACTGAATTGTTATGTTGATTAGAGAAGAAAGCTTTTTATTAATTGTTAATGATATTGTTTTTGTGTGTTGACAAGTCACTCAACATTAAGGTTTGCTATGTGCTTGTCACATAACTGAGGTGATGGTGGTGAATTTACTGTATTTACCCAGCTTCAGGACAGCCCTAATCTAAGACCCCCAGAAGTATGAAGTGTGCTAAGAAAAAATATTTTACTATTAATTTCCTACACTTAATACACGAAGCATGTCAGATTATGTCCACCTTTACCAGTCAGTGTCACTGTCTCCATCTTCACAGTCAGTGTCTTCATCTTCCTCGTACTCAGGAACATTCCGATCCTCACTGTCATTCCACAACATATCATCGGTCCTATCCATGTCATTAGATGTACAACCCTCCTTATGACCTTTCACAATCATTTTTGGTGCCATTACTTTATGATCCACCAAGAAACAAAGAGTCTCACTAGGGTTCACAGTTCTTCCAGCCAAGGTCAAAGCATGGTCCCTTGTCAAGAGCCACTCACTATACAGCTGCTTTAGGTGGTGTTTGAACATTTTGTTCACCACAACATTTAACACCTGCAGGTGTAAGGTCATCCGCTCAGGTACAACCACAAGGTCTCTGTGGAACTATCAGTAATTGTGGCTTTTATATCTGGTATTAAATGTTCCTACAATGCATCCATCACCAGCATCCACAGTTTTCTCAGGAGCACTCTTGGCATTCTGTTCAACACCAGTAACACAAATACTTCATAAGGTCATTGGCCATCCAAACTTTAGGTTGGCATCTGGCAGTGTTTCCTCTAGGCATTTGCTCCTTAGGCATTGTTTTGCAGTTCAGACTCGTGTAGTGCAGCAACTTTCTACCATCTACTGGTACTGCTAACATGACAGTTACGCGCATTTTTTCATAACCCAGTGTTTTACTAGCCACAGATTTTGCCTGCTCATCTACAGTGTAATTGGCTGGCATATCAGAATACACTGGCATTTCATTGGCACCTCCTATTTGGCTCAGGACACAATTGTTCTTTTTTGAAGTCTAGTCACACTTCGCTGAAAAGCAACAAGCTTCTCTTTGAAGTCTGCTGGTAGTTTCTGGCAAAGGGAGGTTCTTCTTCGAAGTCTGAACCCATTCCTCTGCATCATATTCTTGCATCAACCCATGTTGGCCTTGAAATGGTGCCATGTGATGGGTGGTTTGGCAGGCTCCTGTGCTTTATGTTTTATTGTCTTCCATGAAATCAGCACTTCAGTTTTTTTCCCCCCCTTCAAGCATGTAAACTCAACATTTATATATATATATATATATAATTCTTGGAAATGTCCATGCTTGGGGCCACTGAATGACTTTTGGGTGGAGTTTGCATTTATCAGCTCCTGTTTTTGTTCCCTCCACCTTTGTACCTATGCTTCCACAACACTGAACTTCCTTGCTGCCTTGTAATTGTTTATTTTCTTGGCATAGATAATTACCATTAGTTTAAATTTCACATCATAACTTTACCTGATTCCATTCCGAACACAAGCCTTCTCTATGTGGTCTGACATTTTTAATGCAGTGCTCTTCAACCTTCTGTTCCTTGAGTACCACTATCATGAACAAAACATTTACACATACCACCGGGCAATGAATAGATTAATAACATACTGTTTGTACTAGTCTAATTTAACTTTATAAATACTTCCTAATTTCTTTTCTTTTCATTGAAATATATGTAAATAACTTTCATCATGCTCTGTTCTGTCCTTCATCTACACATGATGATTTGGTGATACTGGCCTTGGTTTTGGTTGGCATGGTCTGAATCAGAGTGATCACATGTGGCAAGGTCTGGTACAGGGCAGTTTGGTTCAGTGCTTCATACCTGAATTAAAAATGACTGCCTAAGTTAAGGAAAAAACCTTGTCTTGCATTTGAGTAAATACAGTATTGTCACTGCCTTATATTCATTAATTATGATGTCCACTAGTCCTTCCAAGAAAATGAATACATTGGATCTTAATTGCTTCTTTAACCCCACTCGTGAGTTTGCAAGCCAGAGAAACACATTAGTCTGCATGTTTACAAAGGTTTTTACATATGTTAGTTACAATGTTTGAAATTTTCATGGTAGTTAAAGTATATATCATGGTATTCTGAGTTATGACATTGCATTGCAGTTTACAAGGTGGGTAGCAACATTTTGGAGGAACATACTGCCTTGATCTTCAGACTTGAAGTTAGAGACAGGAGTTAGTTTTTCCTCAGAGAACATAACTTTTAGCTGCCATTTCTTTTGGCTTCAGGAATGAAACGAATAACCAGTCTGTTTGTACCAGTCATATTTCTTACACTTCTGAGTGAAGTGAGAGAACAGTTACAGCTGCTGTTTGCTAATGAAGTTAAATTATGTAAAGTAAATGAAACTTCATCTGCTGGATTTGAGGTTCTCACAGGGATATTAATGAAGATTCAAGTCTTGTGTGATGTTGCACTGTGTTGACTAGTATGTAGTTGAGAATTCCAGTCTTCTGGGATATGATGCTGCATTGCTGAGTCCTTATGTTTCGAAGGAACATGTTGCTTTCATTTTCAATGGTCAGTGGCCTATGGATAAATTATTGTGGGACCATTTACCCTTTCAGATGAGGGATATGCATTCCTTTGAAGTGTTGGGAACAACTCATGCAGCAGTGCTGTGTCACATCCCACAAGTCTGGGATCCTTGATTATGCCACGGTGAAAACCTCAAAACTCATGGGTTATTAAGGTATTGACATTTTCAAGGAGCGTAATACCCCCATGTTCAGGGTAGATCAGTCCAAGGAAATTGTAGCTAGGCCCTAAAATGGAGACACCTGTACTCCTCTGAAACGTTGGTAACTCTTTACCAGTTGGTACAGTGTAATACCCTGGATGGCTGGGTTTCATCTGTACTTTGTTCAGTGGTCAGCCCAGACTATCTACTTAGCACTGCTGCTGGTATATTAAATGGTCAGTTACCATGTTACTACAGTCCATATAAATACATCAGCTATTCTGTGGAATTTGAGATGTAACATAGGAAAGGAGTAAGTTTTATTTTAACTGTTGTACATGTAGTCATATCCCAACATCAGCATTGTTTTGGCAACCCCAAATCTTGGGAAAACCAAGCGTTCACAGAACTGTAGCTGCAGTGACTGGTTACTGTATAGTCAATACTCACAACTGAACGCTGAACAGGGTGTAGTTGCACATTTCTGAGTAAGGTGACATTTTGAGTGGCTAGTATTATAATCGTCTTAAGACAGACATCCCTCGTATATGACTGTACATTTGTGACACTCTGATTATACATCGTCTTATCAGACATAAGTGTAAGAAGTCAAAGGAATGAAAATTCCATCATGTTGTGGGCAGTCAGAAATGAGTTTTCATAACATCCAAGAAAGCTGGGAGCTTTTTAGGCAAAGTTTATTTTACTCCATTGTGCTTCACAAGGTTTCAATTATGGCAGTGCACCTGACAGATGAAGACCCTCTCTGTAGGATGTTAAACCATGGAAATAAATTAAACTGTACTCTATATTAAGAAGCTTTGAGCCATGAGGTAAATTTAGAGAACATTTTTATTTCTCTCTTGAATCACTGATAGTATATGTGGATGTACTGAATTAAAAAGATTTCAATAGCCAGCAAGAGATGATCTGCTAACTTGGGGATTTGATGTGAATTACAGAAACCATAACAGACAAGTACAGCAGTTTCCTGGGTAAGAAGTTCCCAGATACAAAATTCTCCTGTGTGAGAATTTAGTTTTTGTAAGTTCCATCAAAATTTCCCTAAGAATAATGTAAGATTATATGGTGAGGTAAATTAGTCAAAAACACAACCATAAATATATGGCTAAATGATGGTGTTTATTAGCAATGGAAAAACTACATGTTTCGGCCTGTAGTGGCCCTCTGCAGGTTTTGACAACTTTCTTGCTAAAAGAGTTTTATATAATATGCCTAAACCGCATGGTGATGTTGAGATCTCATCATCATTTTACATGCTTTTGTTAAGCTAAATTTGGTGGGATATCTATTGGGTCAATGAATTTGTAGTGTGGATCTTTCCGGTTGGGTAGGTGTAGGGTTACGAGGAAACTGTAATTGCAGGTGTGGTATCTTAATGCTCCTATGTTGAGGGGGGGGGGGTGTTTTTGCGTGATTGGTTATTCTGACATCTTTAACATCTTCTCCTTATTCTTCAGAACTTGTTGTTCTCGGCGGGGGTTGGTCTGCCTCCAGGGTTTTGCTATGTGTGTGTAGGCTTGGCGCATTTGGTTTTCTATAGGAGAGAGAACAAGTGTGTGAAATGTAGAAATGGGTAAACCTTTGTGGTGTATGCCTCTCTTTATATATATCTAAGGTAGTAGGTAAATGGTACTTACATGGAAGTGGTTTTCTAGTATTCTTCCTCAGTAGGTAAACAGCACTTTTGCATTATGTCATTTGTCAAAAGCATTATTTCTAGCAATGTGAATTTACTTCTAGTAAACCATTAAAGTGTCTGAGAATCTGTGTGGCATGTTGCTGCCGCATTTCGGACCTGGCCTCTCACTTTGTAACAGTGTTGAATTATTTCATCATAGTTCAGATTAAGTGACAGATCCCTTTCAAATGATAGTGGGCACAGTTTGCTGCAGTGCCTACCAGAGGTGACCCATTTCATGCTGGAAATCATGCGACCTGCTGTACATGATGTTTGAGGACAAGTAACCAAGTGCAAAGTAAAACTTGTACAGAGCTGGGGAAATATCTTGGTCCATTGCCTTCAGAATATCTAATAAACTCCTTGTGTCACTGTCTCTGGCTGACCGATGCATATAGCTTCTAAAATCATCACGCTATGAACTTACCGAAAAGAACCTTGTTAGCTGGCCAGCAGCATCAAAGAATTCTTTTGCTGCAGATGTGTTGGAAAACATTTGAACACTAACGAGATTCAGTCGGTGTCCTGAACAATACACATACTGTGCATTGATATATTTTTCATGCATAATTGCCTGAACTCTGCAATGTCTATCTCACATAAGGCTGGCACCATTGAATCCAAGGCCAATACAACAGAGTGGATCGAGTTTATAAAACAAGAGCACCTTTTTATTACCATCCAAAATTGACTCCACATCCGTACTTAAGATATGCAGGAAACCAACAGCGCGTTCTCATTGCTTCCTGCCATCTCAAATGAATTGTAATGAAACACTGAGGATTTTCCATAAGATGTAATTTAATGTGTCTATTTTTTGTCAAAATTCTGTCAACATGAAATGTCTTGAATCGTGGTTTGTTCAGTGTGATTAATCCATGGAGTTCAATTTTCGTTGCTCATCTGTGTACTGTATGTCACAGGGTTCCGACCACTCCTTCCAGAGGTCTTTCCTGCTGTTGGCAGTCAGCCTGTCAGTCTGTACACTTTGTTATGCTGCACTGTCCAGTACCACCTCTGAATTTGCAGGAAGGTCCAGAATGAGTTTCTGTCATAGCAACCTAATGCACAAAATGATGCGTATTAACAAGAGTATTTTAAGATATGTTATGAAGAATTTGGCCTCCACTGACTTAAAATATGAACTTACTGACTTCTGTAATTTTGTGTTACACTAATTAACTCCTTGTAAAGACAGATTACAGTATATGTAATGCTATACATCAAATTACCAGGTGAAATTGCTTGCATTCATTTCTGTATGATAGTCCCCTGTTTCAGATACAGATTTAAATATTAGGAGAGCATGGAGGATAAATCCATTCTCTCCTCCTGTAAATGAAGTGGTTTGCAGTGTGCTACTGATACCATAGGAAAGCATACAGTTAAATTAATGATGAAACTTTTGATTTTGTCCATTATCACAGTTTGTTTAAAAACAACTTTGTTTCAAAAATTATTTCTTAATGCACAACGGATAAGCAGAAATCCTACTTTGTCCCTTGCCCTCACATATAGTGCGCCCACACTAATACCCGATCGGCACAGAGCGGAGTTATTCTACAAAATTCCCACTTTATACCATACCCATTACATGCCACGAATCGCTGCCACCAGACGATATCTCTTCTACCTGTATCGTCAATGTACTCTCAACTCAATTCCCGGGGATTCGAAATTCGGGATCAAGGATAATATA
>Ga0123353_10010570_pt1 | contig 12884 bp, 14 predicted proteins | sample TergutLab28metaG_3_FD_92763 | JGI IMG/M metagenome (GOLD analysis project Ga0123353, IMG submission 92763) | Labiotermes labralis P3 segment gut microbial communities from Petit-Saut dam, French Guiana - Lab288 P3 | ecosystem: Host-associated > Arthropoda: Insects > Digestive system > Gut ...
AGAATCTATGGAAATCTATGGTTTTCGAGGTTGCAACAGAGCTTTTTTGCTGTTGTTCCAACTATCGCAGTCGATATTTCATTGGAAAGCCACTTTTTTAGACCATTATTCAACAGGCCCATTCTCGGTAATACCTTGGGCTTTGACTGCCTCAACTATCGGTTTCCCCTGTCCGCAGAGCACCTCTATTTTCCGAAGCATTACGATTATCTGCTCCGCACTATAGTTTTTCCTTGCCATTTCAAATGCACCCCTTTCAAAATTAGTTTATACTCTTCTATACTAACTTTGTAACTGGTACTATTTTAAGGGGCAAGGACAGAAGTGATCTTTCTTTCCGGATTACCATCCAAGATTGAAAAAGATGGGTTCGCTTTAGTGCATGGTAGCCCGCGTCAGCCGTCATGGGAATACGTGTTGTCTTTGAGCATTGCCCGTGAGAATTTTACGTGTTTTACTACGCTGTTCTGTTTAACGGGGCATACACATGTACCTGCGGCTTATATGAGAAAGAGCTCTACGGTTAGTGCGGTGACTCTTTCTGAAAATGTTGGTTTGGCGTTAGGCGACATTCCAATGATGTTAAATCCTGGCAGCGTGGGACAACCGTGCGACAGCGATCCGCGTGCTAGCTATGCTATTTATGACAGCCAAGTTGGCATATTCCGTTTGCATAGAGTGCCATATAATATCGCGTTCGTGCGGGATCGCATTTGTGGTTATGGTTTACCGGTACGATTGGCCTCACGTTTGGAACCAGGTGTGTGATATGCAAGGCAGCGCGGTGCCTTATGAATCCTTAATGCAACAGGCTAAGCGCATGCTGGGCACTATGGATATCCGCGCCAAGAAAAGCTTAGGGCAGCACTTTTTGGTAGACTCAGGAGCGCTTGGCAAGATAGTGGCGGTGGCTGAGCTGAGTGCGCATGATACAGTGATTGAGGTTGGACCGGGGTTGGGAGTGCTGACGGCGGAGCTGGTGCGCCAAGCGGGGCATGTGATTGCCGTAGAGCTTGACGATAAGCTGTCTTTAATGCTGCATAGTACTTTTGCCAAATGTGCCAATTTGCGTATCGTCCATGACGATATACTGCGCTGCCATCCCTCTAGCTTGCTGTCTCAAGAGAGTAAGCGTTACAAGGTTGTGTCCAATCTGCCGTACTACATCACATCAGCGGTAATACGACATTTTTTGGAGAGCGAATGTCAGCCTGAGTTTATGGTGGTTATGGTGCAGAAAGAGGTAGCGCGGGTTATTACCGCTCAGCCAAGTGAAATGAGTTTACTAAGCGTGGCAGTCCAGTTGTATGGAGAGCCGCGTATAGTATGCAGTGTTCCGGCGAGCAGTTTCTATCCGCCGCCAAAGGTAGATTCGGCGGTGTTGAAAATAAGAGTACATGCCCAACCTCTTATTCCGCGTGCCGGCGCGCCCGAGTTTTTTACGCTGGCACGGGCCGGGTTTGTGCTAACCGCAAACAGCTGGCTAATTCACTTGCGCATGGTTTGAGCTGTCCAAAGGATGAGGTAATTCCATTGTTAGAGTCTGCCGGCATTGAGCCGCGCCGCCGTGCGGAAACACTGAGCATGACGGAATGGGTGCAGCTGTGGAATGTTTTTCACGGCAGAGGCGCGCTGTGATTACCATAGAAGCATTTGCTAAAGTCAATCTGACATTGGAAGTGCTCAAGAGGCGCCCCGATGGTTTCCATGAAATACGCAGCGTAATGCAATCTATCAGGCTGTGCGACAAACTCTTTTTTGAGCCTGACAAAGACTTAAATTATCAATGTGCGCTCTTAGACTGGAATGCTGAGGAGAGTCTTATAAGCCGTGCTGCGGAATTATTAGCGCGTCATATTGGGACGCAGTACGGCGCTAAAATTGTTCTTGATAAACACATCCCTTTGTCTTCCGGTTTGGGCGGTGATTCAAGCGATGCGGCGGCTGTACTGCGCGGACTCAAGCATCTGTGGGATGTTGATATTCCGAGTAGTGAACTGGCGAGTATGGCGGCCGAACTTGGATCAGATGCACCGTTTTTCTTAAGCGGCGGGACAGCGTTAGCCCGGGGGAGAGGAGAGGTTATCAGCGTACTTCCTGTGATGCCTTATGCTTGGCTGGTGCTGTTATTCCCCGATGTGGCCGTGCCGGTTTCTAAGACAGCGTCTATGTATGCTATGTTGCGCCCGGAACATTTCACTAATGGGACGCGTACTGACGCACTGATGACGAGGCTAACACATGGCGCGGCGGTTACATCGGAGGATCTGTTCAATGTCTTTGACGAGGTAGCTTGCGACGTCTTTTTAGGTTTGGAGTCTTACCGGGCGGAATTTGAACGAGCGGCCGGTGTATCTGTGCATTTGGCGGGCGCAGGACCAACTCTTTTCGCGCTATTTAACGAAGAAGATCAGGCATATCGCACGCAGCAGCGCCTGCAGGATGCAGGTATGAACACTTATCTGGCTGCAACGTATAACTTGATGGCGCAAGATAAGAGATGAGGATAGTGGAGCCTCCCGGAAAGTCAGCCGAGGCGCTCTAATAATTCTATTTCATCTTCGCAGCTGCTAGTTTCCCCGTCTAATCGCGCATCCAGCAAGCGCTCAAGTATCGTGTTGATATTTGGCCCCGGTTTTATTCCCATGGAAAGCAAATCGTTTCCGTTAAGGAAAGGCTTGACATAACGCAGGCGCTCTAGGTATAGCCGAATATGCCGCCGTGCGTTGTCTGACATGGCTGCGATGAGGTTGGCTTCAATAGCGATTGTACTGCAGTCGCGCAAGGCGTGATAAACAGTACTGAGAGGAATCTCCTTGCTAGCAAGCGTTGCGAGAGAGGCTTTAACTCTCGCGCTGTCATGCAGAATACGCCGTAAGTTTTTATTTAGCTTAAGCAATTGCGCCACTTTTTCACATTCTGCAATATCCAAATTATACAGTAGCAGCGCCAAATACAATCCAATAGGCGACTTCTGCGGCATACTAAACTGTCGCGCATGCTCGCACCATGCGCTTAGACATTTGACATCTGTCAATTGCGGGCACAAATAAGACAATAGTCCCAATTCGGCGGCGCGAGCAAGCGGTTTCTCGGGCAGCGCTTCACCGAAAATGCATTCTATTTCATACCGCAGCCGTTCTCCGCTGATGTTCTTTAGTCCGGGCAAGTCTTGTTGAATCAGCGCCATGGTTGCGCTTTCTATGCGGAAATCTAGTCGCTGTTCGTATCTTGCAGCGCGCCACATGCGCGTGGCGTCATCGCGGAAACTATGCTCGTGCAAGACGCGTATTAGTTTATTGCGCGCATCATACAGTCCATTGTTTTCATCCAGCAGCTGACCAAAGCTTGTTTTGTTTAGAGAGATAGCCATAGCATTAATACTGAAATCACGGCGCTTAAGATCTGCGCTGATACCGGCGGGGCGCACAACAGGCAAAGCGCCGGGATGAGGATAGTATTCATCGCGCGCGCTGGCCAGATCTAGGCTGAAAGATGGCAATAGTAATTTGGCGGTAAGAAACTCGGTATGCGTTACGACATCGCAGTTTATTTCGGCGGCTAGCTCTTTTGCCATGTCAAGAGCGTTGCCTTCTATGACTAGGTCTATATCCGCGGCGTAGCGCTCCAAAAGCAAGTCGCGTACAGCGCCTCCTGCCAGATATAACTTTTGACCGTGTCGCTGCGCTAAATATGCTGCGGAACGCATAACGCCCTGCGCTTCAGGAGTAATGTATTTTTCCATTTGGCAGGAAAGGTTTAACTCTTCCATGATGAGGGCATTATAGCATAGCCGCAACCGCTATGGGGCGCTAGAATGCCCAATGGTATTAGGAGTATTACTTTCTACGCGCGGCGTTTTAAATGCCGGTAATTTGACTTGTGGCGTATCTGACAAGGCTTACCGGCGCCGCGCACATAATATTTTATCGACGGTGCAGGATCCCGCATGTTGTTATCCGTAAATTGTTTGCTTATAATTATCGGGGTTTCTGTCTGAGTGGTTGTACGAGGTAAAGATATCATTTATACGAGGAGCAGCATGATAGTTTTGGCAATTGTTGGCATGGCGGGAGCGGGCAAATCAGAGGTTTCCCGCATTTTTGAGAGAAAAGGTTATAAACGCATTCGTTTTGGGGATGTGACAGATGAAGAACTGCGAAAAGAAAACATGCCGCTGAACGAGGAGAACGAGCGCCGTATGCGCGAGTCTTTGCGCCGGCGTCACGGCATGGAAGCCTATGCCATGCTAAATCTTCCTAAAATAGATGACGCGATTAAGATGAGCCCGGTAGTAGTAGACGGTCTGTATTCGTGGGAAGAATATGAGTTTCTTAGCAATTACTATGGTAGTGATTTCCGCGTAGTGCTTGTCTGGTCTTCGCCGGCTACACGTTATGCCCGTTTGGCAAATCGTATAGTGCGTCCGTTGACTAAGGAAGAAGCTTTCTCTCGCGATGTTGCCGAAATCCTTAATCTGAATAAAGGCGGCCCAATTGCCATGGCGGATTATACCATTATCAACGAAGGATCACTTGAAGATCTGGGTAATAGGAGCTGCAATACGATAGCTCTTTTTGAGAGACAATTATGAGCCGTCCTCATTCTGACGAGTATTTCCTGAAGGTAGCTGCGGTGGTGGCTGAGCGTTCCACTTGTCTGCGTCGCCATGTCGGCGCAGTGGCTGTTAAGGACAAACATATTCTATCTACCGGCTATAATGGTGCTCCTGCCGGTTTGCGGGACTGTCTGGAACTGGGTTGCCTGCGTGACGCGCAGTGTATTCCATCCGGTACGAGGCATGAAATATGCCGTGCCGTGCATGCCGAACAGAATGTTATAATACAGGCGGCGTTGCATGGGGTGAGCTTGGATGGAGCAATTGTCTATGCCACTCATACTCCGTGCGTGCTGTGTGCCAAGATGCTCGCTAATGCTCGCATCAAGCGTTACGTAAGTTTTGGTAAATATGCCGATGATTCTTTCAGACAGATATTCTGTGAGGCAGGAATTGAATTTGAGCAATTGCTCAAGCCCGCCAATACAATAGTTTTTATTGACTGATTTACGTAAGAGTAATAAATGGGATTCTTGCAAGGAGACAGATGGCGAAGCAGTACGCCAAGGTAATTATCAACCCGGTTGCCGGCGGCAACAAGAATACTTATCGCCGGTGGCCGTATATAGAGAACTTGCTGCGCCGCGGCGGATTATCTTATGATTTCCAATACACGGAAGGCCGTGGTCATGCATTAGAATTGTCACGATTGGCTGCCAAAGAGGGGTATAGCTTTCTTATAGCTGTCGGCGGAGACGGGACCATCCATGAGGTAGCCAATGGTTTGCTTTCATCCTCTTGCGCTGTCTTGCCCGCGCTAGGCATTATCGCGACAGGCACAGGCAATGATTTCATCAGGTCAATGGGCATCCCAAAAGACTGCGCTCAGTCTTGCCGCAAAGTCATCGAAGCGCGCCGCCGCCTAATTGACGCCGGGCAGGTGGAGTACACAGATAAAAGCGGAAAGCGCGCTATGAGTTATTTTATCAACGGTGCCGGGGTGGGTTTTGATGCCGAAGTGGCTGACGGCAGCAAACGCGTACCGCGGTTTATGGGCAATACCGTTCCGTTCGTCTTTTCGCTCCTGAAACTGTTGCCTTTTTATCGCAACAAGGATGTGCGCATCAATATTGACGGCCGCGATGAAAAAAAGCGCGTCCTAAGCGTTGTGGTAACCAACGGTGCATATTTTGGCGGAGGCATGCGCATTGCCCCGCAGGCTGTTTTGGATGATCGCCATCTGGATGTTGTCACGATCGGAGACGTGCGTAAAGCGGAACTTTTACAGGTATTTCCTCGCGTATATGATGGAACACATGTTATCCATCCAAAAGTATGCTTGGAGAAAGCCGATTGTGTCAGTATAGAGTGCGACCGGCGCATTCTGCTGCAGGCTGACGGCGAGTTGCTGGGAAGCGGTCCGGTTACGTTTAAGGTAATGCCGGCGGCTCTTGTCGTAGTGGCCTAGCCCGTATTTTCCCCTTGGTACGCTCCGTCGTAACCGGAGCTTTCTTCTGTCAGGCGCGAAAATACCAATTGCAGTATACGAGCGTCTTTTTCCAAATCCTGCCCCAGAGGATTATGCACCACCAGCAGTGACTCTGAGCGTCCGGAGTAACCGGCATCCCATACTGCGGTGTGCAGGCTGGAACCGCACCTGAGCAGACTTGAGCGGGATAACCCAAGCGCCATGATATTTTTAGGAAGATGCACGATTTCGTTGTATATGATGCTGTAACAGCCTTGTTCCAGGTGAATAGTGCCGTCCGGGCCGAAATCCATTTTCTGCCGTGCTGATACAACGCGGTTTTTGTTATCTAGCGATAGCCGTCCGCATGATGTCAGGCGTGAAATACTGCGCAGACTTAAATCAAAACCGTTGGTTTGTATTTGTAAATCCAAGCTCAAATAGCTTTCTACCAAAGGGGGATTGTTTTTAATGAGAGTCAGAATGTCGCTGCATGATAAAATGCTCATATGTTATTCTCCGTAAAGGCGCAAATTTCATTAATGTCGACAGCATCGCACAGTAGCATTACCAAGCGGTCCATGCCCAAAGCTATGCCGCTGCATTCAGGCAAGTATCCTACAGCCTCCAGAAACGGCTCCGATATTTGCATTCCGGTTCCATATTCACGTTCAATTTGAGCCGCTTCTTTTTCGAAACGTCGGCGCTGTTCAGCGGCGTCGGTCAGCTCGCTGTAGGCGTTAGCTAACTCTATCCCCCCAATAAAAATCTCTGCGCGTTCCGCAACCAAGGGATTATCAGTTTTGAGGCGTGCCAGCGACGCCGCAGCAGCGGGATAATCTGTCAGCACGGTTGGGTGAGCCGGATCGAGTGCCGGCAGTACCAGCGCGGCCATGTCGTAGTCGAAACGCTCGGCATCGTAGGCGGCAACAGGATCCCAGCCGGCGCTTTGGAGGAAAGCGTCTTTAACACTGAGACGCGGCCATGGCAGCTGCATGTCTATGTTTTGTCCTTGATAGTGCAAAATTTTACTTCGGTGTAATTTTTGAATAACAGCAACTACTAACTGCTCGGCATCGCTTATGCTGTCTTGGTAATCAGCACCTGCGCGGTACCATTCCAGTAAACTGAACTCAGGGTTATGTAGCCTTCCCCGTTCTCCACCGCGGAAGCAGCGGCTAATCTGAAAAATTTGCTTGTAGCCTGCCGCCAGCAATCGCTTCATGTGCAATTCTGGAGAAGTAATTAAATACCACCCCTCGCTTTTTATAGGAGAAATATATCTTTCCGGCGCTATGGAAAGAACCCGCAAGGGGGTCTCAATTTCCAAAAACCCCTGCTTGCGGAAAAACTCGCGGACGACGCCATACACCTCAGCGCGGCGCTCAAGGTTCTTTTTTATTTGTGCAAGACGTTCCCGTTCAGCGGGCATATCCTACTTCTTGGCGGTTAGTCTTTCTACGTAAGCGCCGGTGCGGGTATCGATTTTCAATGAATCCCCTTCCTTGATGAAAGTGGGAACATCTAGGATGTAACCGGTTTCCATCTTTGCCGACTTGTTCTGTGCTGTAACGGTTGCGGCTTTAATGGCTGTGCCGGTTTCAATTACTGCTAATTCGACAAACACGGGGATGGAGATATCGATGGGGCGGTCGTCTAGTAACTGCACATTTACAAGTACGCCTTCCTTGAGAAAGTTGATCTTATCGCCCATCTGTGCTTCGGAAACGAAAGTCTGATCGAAAGTAGACGTGTTCATAAAGATGTAATGGTCGCCCTCTTTATAAAGGTACTGCATTTCCTGGTTGCTGATACTGGCTTCATCCACTTTCTCGCCGGAATGAAAAGTAATATCTAATGTGCCGGCATCCAACAGGTTTTTGAGACGCAACCTGTAGATGGCGCGTCCCTTGCCAGGCTTGACGAACTCGGCATTATCCACATTCCATGGTTTGCCCTGGTACATTAACTTGGTGTTTTTATGTACTTCTTCGATTTCCATATGCGGGTGGCTTTTCTCCTAATATGATTGTGCTGATAGTTTATTCTAGCTATTATGCTATACACTTTCAGTTAAAAAATCAATAAGATGTATTTTATACGGCGCATACTTGCCCTATGTCAGTTTTCTGCCGGGCACGCGCACATTGTCTCTGCGGCAGGTGTAGCCAAGCCGGTCCAAATATGCCAGAAGCGGCACGCTATACTTACGACTGAGCCCAAATTTTTGGTTTATATCCTGTATGCTGATACGACCGTTGCGTTTAAGCATTTCCATAATTTGAACACATATGCGCTCGAATTGTGTTTGTTCAAACAATACGCCGTCGCCTATGTTTATTAATAAGCCTTGTTTGATAAGGTAGTGTGTCACCGGCATGTTAGCTGCTGACTGCTTTTCAATTTCACTGAGTGTCGGAGGCGCGGAAACCTGAGCGGTAAACTTATTCAGAAGCTCTTGTTTTATAGATTCCTGTTGCGGCGATAGCGTCGCTTTGTTGCCAGGCAGGTACAACATATCGTTCCGGCGTAGCAGTTTGCCTGTAGCGCTAAGGTGTTGCACTAAGGCGTCAAACACTTCATGCGGTAACCCAATGACTCCTTGTATGGCATTATGCGGTATACCGGCCTGTAATGGATTAGTTTTATATATCGTTTCCATTAGCGCTAATAGTTTGAGGCAGCTCTCTTGCCAAACGACGGGCATTACAGCCCAGTCGCCTGATGTTACTAATAGCTTCTTGTACGCTAGTTGTATTACGTGCGCTGTAATTTCATCGGACGAATACATGCTGTTAATTAGCAGCAGGGACATTTTTGCCCAGCCATTCTTACTTACTTCAGATAGAATAAGCTCGTCAAGTTCCAGTGTCAGGCGCTTTCGCAGAAAAGCCGCGCGCGACGGCATGTCGGCCAATTTAACTTTTTCTGCCTGCGGGTCAAGCACTATGCCGCCGCCTATTGTCCTTGGCGGTGATTGCCGGCGTACTATGAAGCGTTCCCCTATGAATGAGGCGATATCTTCTCGGAAACGCAACTGTGCCAAGGAGCTCTCTCCCGGATGTAGAGATTTGTTTCCTATGAGGCTCACGCGTCCGAGCAATTCGCGCGTTTCCAGATAAACTAACACTTCTGATATACTCTTAAGTGGTGTTTCTGCGGCGGTTAACAATGTCAGCTGTGTGTCTATAATACGGCTTAATGATGGTTTGTGATGTATTGCGGTGACTATGTCGCCTCGGCGTATGTCTGTGCGCTTGACGCTTGCCAGATTGAGAGCAGCGCGTCCGCCGGGAGTGCCTTTACAGGAGTTTTTTTTGAAGTTTTCCAGATTGCGGATACGGGCCGTTAAGCCGGATGGAATGATGTTAACCTCGCTGCCTGTTTGGAATACTCCTTGCGACGATGTGCCTGTGACCACGACGCCGCTCCCTTTGATGACAAAAACGCGGTCTATGGGCAGGCGCGGTTTGCCAATATCTTGGCGCGGAGAGATGTTGTGCGCCATGGCGGCAATGGCTTGCTTGAGTTCTGCTATGCCTTCGCCACTGCGCGCGCTGACGCGCATGATTGGGGCATGCTCTAAGCCGGTTCCCGCAAGATGAACGGAGATGTCTTTCTCCAGCATCTCAAGCCACTCGGCGCTTTCTGTCAAGTCTATTTTATTCAGCGCAATAATGCCATGCCTAACGCCCAACAAATCCAATATACGTAAGTGCTCTTCTGTCTGAAGCATCCAGCCATCATCTGCGGCTACCACTAGTAGTGAGGCGTCAATACTGAATAGTCCGGGGATAACGTTATGCACAAATTGTTTATGACCCGGAACATCAATAATGCCTACTGTTTCACCGCATGGCAGATCCATCCAAGCAAAACCCAGATCAATCGTCATGCCGCGCCTTTTTTCTTCAGGCAGGCGATCCGGATCGATAGCGCTGAGCGCCTTGACCAATGAGGATTTCCCATGGTCTATATGGCCGGCGGTGCCGATAGTGAGCACTTGGTTAGTCCTTTTGCGGCCATGCAGCAGCGATGATTTCAGAAAGCAGTTTATCCTGGTCGGCATAAACCGTGCGAAGGTCAATTAGAATAGCATCTTTTTCCACTCGAGCAACAAGCGGCGGGGATGACAGTCTTAGCTTGCGAGCTGTCTCATCTATCACGCCGTGCGGACTCAGGCGGATCAGTATTGTAGGCAGGCTTTGTTCCGGCAGTGCGCCGCCTCCCACCATACTTACGCCGTCTTGCGCGGCGGCGGGTATGCCCTGCGCTTTCAAGCGACGTATAACGGCGTGCGCGCGCGCGCGGAGGTCTTCTATTTTCGTTCCTATCATTTGCCATATAGGAATACTCGCGGCGGCGTTATCGTCCAGATAGCTTTTAATAGTGGCTTCTAGCGCGACGGCTGATAGTTTGTCCAAACGTATGACGCGCAGCAGAGGATGGTTTTGCATGAGGCGGATATATTTATGCTTTCCTGCGATAATGCCTGCCTGCGGACCGCCTAATAGCTTGTCCCCGCTGAAACAGACTACGTCGGCTCCGTCGCGCAATGTTTCCATGACTGTTGGTTCATGCTCTAATCCGAAGTCTGCTGTGTCTAATAATACTCCGTTGCCCAGATCATGCACTAGTGGCAGATGTGCCTTGCCGGCTATAACGGACAATTCTTTTACAGATGCTTGACTGACGAAGCCTTTCTGTATGAAATTGGAAGGGTGTACTTTTAAAATAACTCCGGTTCGGGCATTGATAGCTTGTTCATAATCATGCGCGGACGTTTTGTTGGTTGTACCTACCTCGCGCAAAATTACCCCGCTTTGTTCCAGTATCTCCGGTATGCGAAAACCGTTGCCGATCTGCACTAATTCTCCGCGCGATATGACGGCTTCTTTCCCGCTTGCTAAGGCAATCAATACAAGCAGCATGGCGGCGGCGTTGTTGTTGACCACAAGCGCGTCTTCGGAATCGCTGACTATAGATAGTAAGCGTCTTAGTTCCTGAAAACGATTTCCGCGAGTACCTTCGGAGAGGTTGCTTTCCAGATTGAAATAATGTCCCCCGATAGCAGTAAGCGCTTTAAGCGACGGATCGGATAAAGGAGCGCGGCCCAGATTGGTATGTAGTATGATGCCAGTGGCGTTGATGACAGGCTGGCTGAATCCGGGCCATTCCTTAGATAGCCGCTGAGTAATAAGCAGAGCTATATTATCTATGGATATGGCCGGTGACGACTGATTGCTGCGCAGATCGCGGCGTAACTCTGCTAATATGCGACGCGCTGCCTCTTTTACCAATGGCCGCGAATAACGCATGACCGCGGCAGACATGGCGTCAGACTTAAGCAGTGTTTCCACAGCGGGTAATCTTCGTAGATTGGACTGAGAAGGAGAGTTGTTTGCCGAGATGGCTGCTTTCATAACACAATAATCTGAGAGCATGCAGCGGTTTCCACTACGCGCCCGATCTCAACGGCCTCGCTAACTCCTAGGTTATGCAGCCGTTCCAATAGCGCGGAGCATTTTTCTGGAGCTACGCACATAAGCAGCCCGCCGGATGTTTGCGGGTCGTAGAGCACGCTCATGGTATCTTCATCTATGCCGTCGGCTTGCACAATAGCGTTGCGGTATTCCCAATTAGCGTACATGCCTTCCGGTATTAGTCCCATGTGGGCAAATTGCATCGCCTCCGGTATGACCGGTACCAGCTTGCTGTTAATCTCAATAGAGGTTCCGCTGTTTTCTGCTATTTCTCCGGCATGCCCTATTAAGGCGAAACCGGTAACATCCGTACAGGCATGCACTCCGATTTCCAGCATGGCTTGGCATGCTTTATCGTTGAGCCGCGCCATTTGTACAATTAGCCTTTCTGTTACCTGCGACGGTAACATCTCAGCCTTGAGAGCCGTTGTTAATATGCCAGTGCCGATAGGTTTGGTTACAATAAGTTTATCTCCCACTTGAGCGCCGCCCTTGGTGATTATATGGTTGGGGTGAATAGTGCCTGTTACAGATAGGCCAAACTTGACTTCATCGTTACGTACGCTGTGGCCTCCCATAAGAGTCACTCCTGCCTCATTCAGCTTGTCCAGCGCGCCATGTAATATTTTTCCTAACACTGATATTTCCATACTCTCTGATGGGAAGCCTACGATATTCATGGCGGTTACGGGCTTCCCTCCCATGGCGTAAATGTCTGATATGCCGTTAGCGGCGGCAATCATGCCGAAACTATACGGTTCGTCCACTATAGCCGCAATCATATCTACTGTTTCCACAATAGCCAAATCTTCGCGCAGCTTGTACACGCCAGCGTCATCCTTTACTCCCGCCAAAACATTTTCGTTCTGCGGAATATTAAGACATCCCAATGCCTGTGCTAAGTCACCCGGACTTAGTTTGGCCCCTCAACCAGAATAACGAGAGAGGGCGGTTAGCCTGATATTGCTACCATTCTCAACCAAAGTGTTCTCCTCTTGAATTAATCAGCGAACCATACCTTTAGCTATCCGAGCTATTCGCTACTTCATTACTTGTAAACTGTTTATTTGGGCGTGTCCCTGTAAGATAAGCACGCCTTATCGCCAAATTACAGAATGATTATAACACATGGGGATAAAAGAAAGGCTCTCTAGAATTTAGTCAAGAGTTGTATTTAACGTAGGTTATCGTGAATTCACGATAACCCGTGCTTTGCGTTGATACATTGGACGAGAACTGTCCTAGTAGCAACACCTTGGATTGGAGTTAAAAAAGTTAGAACCGGGCTTCCCATACAGCATATAGTGTAATACTATAGCAAATTTACTTTTCATAGACTATATCCGCAGTGTATAAACCAATTGGAGATAAAATC
>Ga0123353_10010572_pt1 | contig 12882 bp, 7 predicted proteins | sample TergutLab28metaG_3_FD_92763 | JGI IMG/M metagenome (GOLD analysis project Ga0123353, IMG submission 92763) | Labiotermes labralis P3 segment gut microbial communities from Petit-Saut dam, French Guiana - Lab288 P3 | ecosystem: Host-associated > Arthropoda: Insects > Digestive system > Gut ...
ATCAGTGTTCAAAAATTGTATTTTCCTTTTTTTCGGGAACCATACATCTAATTTTTTTAGATTTTCAGTTCACAAAAGTAGATGTTTTTTCTGAAAATGCAAAATTTTATTATTGGGTATACTGTTTTTTTTATCTTCTTTGTAGCAATTGATAAAAAAAGTTGTATTTTTGTACTTTGTAAAAATTGCTAAAATATGATTATAGAAAAAATAAATCCGCAATACATTACCAATAGCGCAGGTAAGAAAATTTCTGTGGTACTGCCTTTAAAAAATTTTCACTCAATTATGGAAGAATTGGAAGAGTTGGAAGACATTAAACTATATGACGAAGCCAAAAGATCCAATGAACTATCTATTCCTATTGATGAAGCATTTAGGATGATTGAGTTTAAACGCAATGCAAAATGATATACAGTATTACAATCAAAAAGAGCGCTGTCAAAGTCTTGGAAAAGATTAATGAACCATATTTTTCATTAATTAAACAAGCAATTTACGCACTTGCTCATAATCCAAAACCACAGGGATATAAAAAACTAAAAGGAAGAGATGGTTATCGCATTCGTGTTTCAGACTATCGAATTATTTACGAAATTTTAGATGACATATTACTCGTGAACATTATTAACATTGGGCACAGGAAAAATATTTATGAAAACTACCATTGAGCGCTGTAGATAAAGTTATGAGGTATATGTTATGCAGAGATAGCGCTACAAAGACAATTACAATAAATAAAAGAAATATGAAAGAGTTTTTTGACAAACTACGACAGATTTATATTCCTTTTGTTTTAATATCAATAGGTTTTATATTGATATATACTTTTTTACATTGGTTACTGTTCATAAAAGCAGGAATCCCACTTAAAGAGGAAATTATAAAAATATGGTTGCCATTTGGGTTACCTTGGATCCCAATTTTAATTTGGTTTCGACCAAATCTAAAATTATTGCATTTTAAAAACAACAATACTTCTTTTGGCTATCTTTTTTTAGCTTGGTTTACTATTGCAGTCCCGACAATAATCTCACAAGAATATTTGGTTACAACAATTGGCAAACTTACACAACTTGACAACATTGCTCAAATTTTCCAACACGAAAAAACGAAATACTATTCTCTAAAAAAATACTATATAGATAAGCAACATATTTTTGTTCAAAACACAGCTTTAGTAACAGGGAGATACAATGAAAATTTTAATATGCACATTTATGTTGTAATGCCAATTTTAGAAAATAATACAGACATCTTTAAGTCAGATAATAAATATTGGCTTGGGAAGAAATATAGTAAACAAATTAGCAACAGACTTTCAAACCAAGAAAAAAATTATGAATACAAAGTATTTTCAGAAGAATCAAAAAAAGAATTTGACAAAACAGATTTTGGAAATTTTACTTATTTAGAATTAATTGGGAACACGGAAGACCGCGATGAATTTTATAATGCATTAAAGAAATTAGGGAAAAACTCCACCGTTAACAAAATTGTTTTTGAAGCAAATACAGAACCTTTTGAAGCAAGAAACGGAAAGAAATTTAATTGGATTTTTGCTTCATTAGGAATTGGACTTTTAACTTTTTTTATCTTTTTACTATTCCCAAAATTTCAAAAAAGCAAACTAAAAAAATTAAAGAATGGAAAAACAAAGAAAGATATAGATTTAAAAGAAATTCTTGTCTTTTTTATTCCTAAAAAAGGATTTTATATAACACCAATTATAATAGATTTAAATCTACTGATTTACATTATAATGGTTTTCACAGGGCTTGGTTTAGTGTCATTTAAGGGTGCAGACTTGTTAAATTGGGGCGCTAATTTCAGGCCATTGATAATAAACGGACAGTGGTGGCGCTTATTGACAAGCACATTTCTACACGGTGGGCTAATGCACATTTTTGCAAATATGTTCGGACTTCTTTTTGTAGGTATTTTCCTTGAGCCAATTTTGGGAAAGACAAAGTATTTATTTGTATATTTGATAACAGGTATTTTAGCGAGTATTGCGAGTATTTGGTGGCATGATGCAACCATAAGCGTTGGCGCTTCAGGTGCAATTTTCGGGCTTTACGGTTTCTTCCTGGCGTGCTTGCTATTGAAAATATTTCCGCCAGACTTTGGAAAAGCATTTTTGACAAGCATACTTGTATTTGTAGGGTTTAACTTGCTTATGGGGTTTACAGGCGGCATTGACAATGCTGCTCATATTGGAGGACTTGGAAGCGGTTTTATTGTTGGACTAACAATGTCATGGCAACTTAAAAAACAACTGAATAAAGAAAAAAAGAAGAATAAACGGTACACAAAAATCAGGAAATAAACACTACTGAAATCTTTCGCAGATGCATTATAAATCTTTATTTATGCCAATTATTAGAATGACAGCAGAATATGCTCGTGACTATGTAAAAAAAAATAATGTTAAATTACAGGTTATGTATGATAATGCCCCTTTTACTGATGAAGACCCAAATTCGGACATAAAACCTGTGGCTCGTGGTTTTATCCCTTTCAGAGAATATCTCTGCAATAAAAATGATAACAACTTTTGAAAAAGAAAACAAAAAAACTTACAATGTCTATGAAAAATATAACATCAGAAAAACTAAAAGAATTAACAGAAAAATTAATTATTGGTTAGCGCTAATCATAAAATGTAACCTGTTTTGCAGATTCACTTCGGCAACTCCGCCATCCACATCAAGAAAGAGCAGATTCATATCAGGATAGAACTTCTTTAACCGTTTTTCTATTCCTTTGGCAACTACATGATTTGCAATACAGCCAAATGGCTGTACACAAACGACTTTATTTATTCCATGTCTTGCATAATGGGACACTTCGGCGGCAATCATCCATCCCTCGCCAAATTGATTTGATAAACTCAAAACTTCTCCTGCATATTCTGCTTTTGTATAAATTGATTCTGAGGGTCGGTAAAATCTGAAATTTTTCATGATTTTTTCCGACTGAACTGCCCTGTAGTTCACAAAACTCCACAAAGCTGGTTTTAAAAGCAGTTTTGTGAGCAAACTTTCTTTGTCAATACCATATTTTACATTAACTTCCGAATTTACAAAATATTGCGTCAAAAAGTCCAGAATAGGCGGCGATAAAACCTCCATTCCCTTTGAACGTAACCATTCCGAAATATGCGCCTGACCGTAGTTGTTGTATTTCAGATATATCTCGCCAATTAATCCTATCATTTCGTAATTACGTTCGAAAACAGGTATTTGGTTGAAATCTGCAACTGCCTGTTTCAGAAACTCAAACATTAGTTTCGGACTGTTTTTTCTTATAGCGTCAATACCTCTTTCTATATAAAAATCAAAAAGTTTCTGTGTTTCTCCTCTGTTTTTTTCTCTTATTGAAACGGCGTTAAACATCTGTTGAAGCGCATCGCCGTACAAAACGATGTGTAATGCAAGATTGGCTATTCTTACCACAGGAAGTTTAAATGCCTTCTGATCACTTTGATAGACATCTCCTGTTGCCAATGCAATAACAGGAATATCTGAAAATCCTGCATTGTTCATAGCGCCCTTTATTTGTGCAATATAGTTAGTTGCACGACATTGACCGCCTGTTTGAGTAATTGAAACAACCACGTTATCCAAATCGTAATTACCTGATTGTAAGCCATAAATAATATCACCCAAAACTAATGTAGCAGGATAGCAAACTTCATTGTGTCCGTAGAGCAAGCCCGCATCAGCCGATTGTTTAGATGAAGGAGGCAGATTTACAACCTTATAGCCTATTAATTCTCCCAAAGAAGGCAAAAACGGCGATATAAAATCTGTAAACCAGGGAACAAGAATGGTTTTTTGTCTGTCTTTTTCGGTGTAAGGAACTTTATATCCAAGATAATGAGAGTTTTCTGCCTTTTGATTCAGATTAGCAGCCTTCAGCGATTCAACCAATGAACGCAACCTCAAACGAATAGAACCGGGGCTGGCAATTTCATCAATCCTCAAAATTGTATGATTTTTACCTGCATGTTTCAGAATATCACCTGTTTCATCCATAAAAAACGAATCGGGACCGCAGCCAAATGAATTTAACTGCACCAATTGAACGTTTTGCGGGAGTTGCGCCACCTCCAAAGCCGCCTGCACTACCCGATTGGGATACGACCATTGTGAAATCATGTTTAATTTGGAAAATCCATCGCTATCATCATGCCGAAATACATCATCAGTTAGAACATGAACACCCAAATCGGAAAGTATTTGTCCCGTTTTTTGTTGTATCAGTAAATCAGTGTGATACGGTCTTCCTGCTACGATAAAAATCAATTCATTATCATCAATAGATTTTTCAAGTTTCTCTTTCTGACTTTCTCGTAAAGAAGATTTTATTTTTTCCCTTGCAACAAGCGCATTATTAAAAGCCTTTTTGAATCTCTTTTTTGATACTCCCAATGATGAAAGATAGATTTGACACGCTTTCTCAAGCGCTTCATCGCTGTTAAACGTGATAACCGGCTTATCGAATGTGATACCAAATTTTATGTCAGGCTCCATCGAACTTTCCACAACTTCAGGATAACCGCTGACAACCGGACAGTTGAATGAATCGGACGTCTTGTCAAATTCTTTTTCTTCTTTTGGGATAACCGGATAAAAAATTCTATCGACTTTTTGATTTACTAACGCAAGTATATGTCCATGAACCAATTTCGCAGGGAAACAGATATTGTCAGACATCACGCAACCAACTCCTTTTTGATAAAGCGAATAAGTGGATTCGGGTGATAAAACAACTTCAAAACCACTATCATTCAGCAAAGTATGCCAAAATGGATAATTATCAAAAATATTGAGTACTCTCGGAATTCCAATTTTTATTCTGTCAGTTTTATTTTCAGGATTATTATCGGGGAAATTGAATATCGTTTCGTTTTTATTGTCAAAAGCGTTAAAACCCTTAATCGGAGCGCTGTTTTTATTGAAAAAGATTTTTTCGCACTTATTGCCCACAAAACAAATATTTCCATTATCAAAATGAAACCTCAGTAAAGAACATTTATTTGTACACCCATTACATTGCAATTCTTTGGTTTCTATGGAATTAACGTCTGGTAAGACTATGAAGGGATTCCTCACTTCATTGGAAGTTGAATTTTTCCACATTTTTTGTGCATACAACGCTGCACCCAGCGCTCCCATCAATTCCGGATGGTCGGTTGAACTTACCGTTTTTCCCGAAAGGAGTTCCAAAGCGCGGAAAACAGCATTATTACGAAATGTTCCTCCCTGAGCAACTATATTATCTCCTAATTGCTTCAAATTAGATATTTTAAGTACTTTGAACAGACAATTTTTCACTACCGAATATGCAAGCCCTGCAGCAATATCGCCTAAACCGGCATTTTCACGCAATGACTGTTTAACCTTGGAATTCATAAAAACAGTACAGCGCGAGCCTAAATCACTCGGATATTCTGATATACAAGCCGCTTTTGAAAATTCGTCAAGACTTAAATTCATTGTTGAAGCAAAATTTTGCAAAAATGAACCACAACCGGATGAACACGCTTCATTCAACTCAACATTAGAAATTACGCCATCCCGCGTGAAAATTGATTTAATATCCTGACCGCCGATATCAAGAACAAAAGATACTTCGGGGTCAACAAACTGAGCGCCAGAAAGATGAGCCATTGTTTCCACAATTCCGTAATCAAGCGAAAGAGCTGACCGTATCAAATCCTCACCATAACCCGTTGAAGCAGAAGAAATAAACTTGAAAGTAACATTCTTTTCCTTGCATTGATCATAGAATTTTTGCAGCCCCTCTACAACCTTTTTCAGTGGATTGCCTTCGTTAGAGGCATAAAACTTGTAAACAATGCTTCCTTCATCGTCCATTATCAGAATCTTGGTGGTTGTTGAGCCGGAATCAATTCCAAGGAAACAATTTACTGTATCGCTTACTGCAAGTTCTCTGATTTTAAGGTATTTAATCTTTCGATTTGCAATCCATTCGGTATATTCAATTTCATCTTTAAATAAAACGGGCATTGTATTTTTTCTTTCCGAGCCTGATGTTTCAAGTTTTTTTGCAAGTGAAAATATATCGTCATATACCTTGCAATTCTCTATTTTATAAAGCGCTGCGCCATAAGCGGGGAAATGTTTGCTGTTTTCGGGCAAAATAAAATCATCTTCTGAAATATTCAGTAATTCCCTGAATGATTGACGTAAAGCGAGATTAAACGTTAATGGACCTCCAATACAGAGTATTTTCGGAACAATTTCGCGTCCTCTTGCAAGCGCCGTAATACTTTGGAGAGCCACCGCATTAAGAATAGATTTTGCAACATCGGCAGCAGGAATGTTTCGCGAAATAAGGTTTTGAACGTCCGTTTTGGCAAAAACGCCACAACGCGAGGCTACAGGATAAATTTTTTCGTAACATAATGCACGTTCCGCCAAATCATCAACGGAAATGTGCATCAAATCTGCCATTTGGTCAATAAAAGCGCCTGTTCCGCCGGCACAACTGCCATTCATGCGGATATCGGGTTGTTTTCCCTTGCCAAAGAAGACCATTTTGGCATCTTCACCTCCTAAGTCAATCAAAACTCCTGTTTCGGGATAAATATTCTTTATAACTTCAATTGAAGCAACTACTTCCTGCACAAATGAAATCTCCATTCGGTCGGCAATTCCCATGCCTGCCGAGCCGGTCATAGTGATTGAAAAGCGCTCATTTGGAAATTTTTCATCAATCTTTTTCAATTCGGTTTTGAAAACATTATTGATGTCTGCTTTATGGCGTGTATAAGATTTGTAAACTACATTATTTTCGTTATCGAGAATAACTAATTTCAAGGTTGTTGAACCAGCATCAACCCCTATTTTGTATATGTTTTTTTCACTTGTCATGACAATTTCAGCATTAAACATTTGTTTCAAACGTTGGTTAGTGTGCAAAATTATATGTTTTTAGTAAAATTTTTGCAATAAATAGTATAAATATATTTTAAAAAATGACACAAATATATTATAACAGTTAAATATTTATGTAAATTTGAAACATAATTATTGTTTTTGAAACTTTTTTGTACCGTTTTCGTAACATCAATTTTGTAACATTAATAATTTTCATTTTTATGAAACAGTTATCTGTACAATTAAAAAGTCTTATTTTTAAGGGACTCTTACTTTCATTTTTCCTGATTAGTCAAAATTTAATAGCAGAAAAAGTTCGTATTTTCACTCCGGATGACGGACTTTCAAACAGCCACATCAATCAAATATATCAGGATTCAAAAGGTTACATCTGGATTGCTACTGAGAACGGACTGAATAAGTTTAACGGATATGAATTTGAGGTATATTTAAACATTCCGAATGATACAACTTCAATTCAGGGAAATTATGTTTCGTATGTTTATGAAGACAGTCGCGGATTATTTTGGATTGCAACTTCCAATGGATTATTGCAATATGATAGAACAAGGAATGTGTTTTTTCCATGGAAAATGGGAGATATTGATGAAGCTTATAAAGGGCGGCGTGCTAATTTTATATTAGAAGACAAGAATAACAATTTGTGGATTTCCTTTCCCGGTGATGGAGTTGTACGATTAGATGCAAAAACATTACTACCCGTCGTTTTTAATCAATCTAACAGTGGAATTGGGAATAATATAATATTCTGCATGTTTGAAGACCGGTATGGAAATATTTGGTTTGGTACTGATAATCATGGCGTTTATGTATTAAATCCTCACAATTATTTAACAAAACATTATTATCAAATTACTTTTAATCCTTCATCTTTGAGCGATAACAAAGTATATTCTATTAGTGAAAATGCCGAAGGAGCAGTATGGGTAGGCACTATGGGTGGAGGTATAAACGTTTATGACGAAAAAACACAATCTTTTCATATTTTAAAATCAGATATTATCTCTGAAAATCAGATATTTTCTTTATTGCTTGATAATAATCAAACTATTTGGGCAGGTACAGATGGAGCAGGAATTTTCCTTTTTGATTCTAATGGAAACAGAACGCAATACAAGGAAGAAACATATCTGAATCACAATTTAAAGAGCTCAAAAGTTCATACTCTTTTTCAGGATAAACAGGGTAATATCTGGGCTGCTTTACATCAAAAGGGCGTGTTATTCATTTCTGCTACAGGAAAATATTTCCAAAATATTGGATTTAATCCCTTTGATAATTCTAAAAGCATTGGAACTCACTGTGTTATATCCGTTATTGAAGACTATGAAGGAACTGTTTGGATTGGAACTGATGGTGATGGATTGTACAAGATAAAAATTACCGGAGAACTCGAACATTTTACAGATAAAAATACTCCCGGATTTAAAGGAGATATTATCACTGAACTATTTGAAGATAAGGATCATAATATTTGGATTGGAACTTATGTAAATGGGTTTTTCAGGTATAATCGTAAAACAGAAAAATTTGATTCTCATTTTCACAAAACACTCCTCGAAAGTGGGTTTAACGACAATCATATCAATACATTTGCGCAAGATAAAGAAGGAAAAATTTGGATAGGTACAAATAATACAGGTATTTCAGTATTCGACACTAAAAAACTTAAATTCAAGAACTATATGTATTATTCGGATGAAGCTCGTAACCAATTGTCCGGCAATTGTGTTTTTGACATTCTGATTGACAGTAATGACGGGGTTTGGGCAGCAACTTCAAACGGACTCAACTATTTTAATAAAGAAAAAGATAAATTTGAACTCTGTACTTTGGAAGATGGAGTAAAGAGATTTTCTAATATGATGTACATTTTACGCGAAGATTCTAAAGGAAATATATGGGTTGGCAGTTATCACGGTTTACATTGCATTCATAAAGAAACAGGAAAAACTTGTTTGCTGACAACACTTAACGGACTTCCTGATAATATGATAACAGGAATTGAGGAAGATTTAGATAATTACTTGTGGATAAGTACCGGACATGGATTATGTCGTTTAAATCCCGAAACCGGAGAATTTTTGAATTTCTTTGCTGAAGATGGCATTCAAAGTAATGAATTTCGGAGAGGGAGTAGTTTTAAAGGTAAATCCGGTAAGATTTATTTTGGTGGAATTAAAGGAGTTACGTCATTTCAACCTTTAGAATTCTTGAATGAAAATCCTCTTATGGAACTTATGTTTACCGATTTTCTTGTAAATAATGAACGTGTAAATGTTGGTCAGAATGAAATTTTGAAAAAACCTCTTGATGAAACAAACAGTATCCGCTTAAAACATAATCAAAACAGTTTTACTTTCATGTTTGCAGCGCTTGAATTTGCAATGCCTCAACGTGTAAAATACCATGTAAAAATGGAAAATTTTGATGAACAATGGCGGCTAATCAAACCTAAAAGTCGTAGCGTTTCTTATACTAACCTGAATCCGGGTAATTACACCTTTAAAGTACAAGCCTCAATTGACGGGAAAAATATATTACATAAAGATATACAGGTGATTATCCTTTCCCCATGGTGGCTAAATACCACTGCTAAAATTCTTTATGTAGTAATAGTATGTCTTCTGATTTACGGTATTTACGCTTATTTGATGTTCAGATTAAGGCAGCGCAGAGAAATGATTGAAAAAGAACAGCAAAAAGAACTTTCAGAGAGTAAATTAAATATTTTTACTGATTTATCTCATGAAATAAGAGCGCCTTTAACGTTAATTCTCTCTCCATTAGAAAGAATGATGAAAATGAATTTAGATGAAACCATGCAGATGTCATTCAAAATAATGCATCAGAATGCAAACCGTATTCTAAGGATGGTAAACCAATTAATGGATTTAAGAGCATTAGACAGCGGAAAATTAAAAGTCAAAGTATTTCAAACAGATATTTCAGTATTTATAAAAAACATAATGGATTCATTTACAGAGTTAGCAAACGCTCGTCAAATTGATTTTATACTGAAAACCGAAGATAACTTACCGACGGTTTATGCTGATAGAGATTATTTGGATAAGATTATTTTCAATTTGTTGTCGAATGCTTTCAAATTTACTCCTCATGCCGGTGGTATTAATGTTAATATACAAACCGAAAAAAATGAACATCTTATTATTTCAATTAAAGATACAGGAATCGGAATGACTAAAGAACAGATGGATAATGTCTTTGAAAGGTTTTATTTAGTGCGGGACGGAAAAAGAAATACCAAAATGGGAACAGGTATCGGTTTACACTTAGCAAAAAAGATGGCAGAACTGCATTACGGGTCTCTTGAAGTGGAAAGCGAACTTGGTAAAGGAGCTTCATTCATCTTAAAAATTCCTTTAGATGAAACTGTTTATAAATCAGATGAAATTGGCGATAGTAAACATGAAACTCCAATAAATGTATGCCAAACATCAATCTCAAACTCATCCGGTAAATCACAAGGAGTTGTTAAAAATGAAAAAACTGACATAATTAGAAAAAAAGGGCAGGAATCTATACTGATTGTAGAAGATGATATAGATATTATGAATTACCTCGAATCCGAATTAAGTCCAATTTATAATATTTATAAGGCTTATAATGGTAAAGAAGGATTGGCAACAGCATTGCAATATTTACCTGATATTATTGTCAGCGACGTTTTGATGCCTGAAATGAACGGGTTAACTCTTTGTAAATTAATTAAGAAGAATGAAAAAACATGCCATATTCCTGTGATACTGCTTACAGCTAAAACAAATATCGAATACAGAATTGAAGGGTTTGAAACCGGAGCCGATTCTTATATTTCTAAACCATTTTATATAAAACATTTACAAACACGTATAAGACAATTGATTCAGTCGAGAGAAACTCTAAAACAAAAATATTCCGGCGAATTAGATGTATCTGAAAATGACATAAAAATAGTTACCGCTGATGAAAAATTATTAAATCGACTGAATGAAAAATTGAAAGAACATGTCTCCAATCCAGATCTTAATGTAGATTTTTTAAGTAAAGAACTTGGAATAAGCAGAGTGCACCTAAATCGCAGATTAAAAGCAATTACTAATGATTCTCCCGGAGACTATATCAGAAAATATCGCTTGAAACATGCTGCATGGCTGCTTTTAAATAAAAACATGACAATTGCTGAAATTGCATACGCAGTTGGATTTTCTTCTCAAGCGTACTTTAGTAATACCTTTAAGGTGCATTATGGGATAACGCCAACTGAATATAGCGAAACGCATGAAAAAAGTGAGGAGTAATATTTAAACAACTGATTGAAAAATAATTATAATGATCGTATTTCCTAATGCCAAAATAAATTTAGGTTTAAATGTCGTTTCAAAAAGAGATGACGGTTATCATGATATAAACACCATTTTTTTACCTGTTAAGAAACTTTATGATGTTCTCGAAGTGATTCCTTTGCAGGATGGCTCAGAAACAGATAAATTAACTATAAGCGGACTTGCAATTCCCGCCATTTCGGAAGACAATTTATGCCTGAAAGCAGTTCGTTTGATGAGAGATTGCATTGAAATTCCACCTTTGAATATTTTCCTACACAAAATTATTCCATTTGGAGCAGGATTGGGAGGCGGCTCATCTGACGCGGCATTTATACTCAAACTGCTTAATGAAATGTTTGAAGCAGGATTTGATGACGCCAAACTCGAAAACATTGCATCGAAAATAGGCGCTGATTGTCCTTTTTTCATTAAAAATCAGACTTCTTACGCAGAAGGAACAGGTAATATTTTTTCACCAATTGATGAGATTCCGAATCTGGAGATTGAACTGATTGTTCCGCCAATTCAGGTTTCAACGGCAATTGCTTATAAAAATATTATTCCTTGTCAGCCTGAAATTAATTTAAAAAAAGCCATACAAATGCCTGTTGAAACATGGAGAGAACAAATCAGAAATGATTTTGAAATACCTGTTTTTAATATGTTCCCTGAATTGAAAGAATTAAAGGAAACGCTTTATGAAAAGGGCGCTGTTTATGCTTCAATGTCAGGAAGCGGGTCATCTGTTTTTGGATTATTTAAACTTTAAACAATTTCTTCAATCCAATAATTCTTCTTACCGATAAAGACTACCGCTAAATAACGAACATCTGTTCGGTCTTTAAACAGGTTTGAGTTTTTATATCGTTGTAGTTGTTCGAGCGCTTCTTTTTTCTGTGCGGAAATTATCCTCTTATTTTCGGAATCCTCTTCTTTAACGTATTTTATCTCCCAAATCCAGTCTGTTTTTACACGTCTGTACATGACTCTGCGTTGCAGGTAAATATCACAATATCCGCCTGATGTCTCGAATTCTGAAATGGGTAAGTAATAACCGCCTTGAGATATTAAAGTTAAAATTATGGCTTTGATATATTTTTCATCAAAACGCTGGTAATCTCTGTTTGAAAATCTTGAAACGTAAAATTCCTGTATAAATCTGATAAATTCTTCAGGTTTTTCATTGAGGGCTAATTCACTTAAACTTGCATAAAATTTTATCTCATTATGAGACAGTTGAGGGTTAATTGTTTTCAAAATATTACGAATATATTCCCAATACATCGTTTTAATTGAATAATTTGGAATGCACAAATGAGGGTCGTCCTGTTCGTTATTTTTCACAATAGTTAACATTCCCATATAATAAAGTAGCGACAGAAAATTTTCACTGTCATGAATTCTTTCGATTGAAAATCTGTCAATTACTTTGGAAGGAATTTTACCGTATTCTATTATATTCTCTAATTTTTCTATGCTTTCTGTTTTATTTAATAACATTTTTATTCTTCCATAATCTGTTTTTAGATTATCGTCTATTAATTCCTCAAGCTCTCCTTCTGATTTATTGTTTTTTTCCAAAAAATAGAGAATCATTGCTGAATTGTAAAGTTTATTTTCTG
>Ga0123353_10010573_pt1 | contig 12882 bp, 7 predicted proteins | sample TergutLab28metaG_3_FD_92763 | JGI IMG/M metagenome (GOLD analysis project Ga0123353, IMG submission 92763) | Labiotermes labralis P3 segment gut microbial communities from Petit-Saut dam, French Guiana - Lab288 P3 | ecosystem: Host-associated > Arthropoda: Insects > Digestive system > Gut ...
GCGGCCGAGACCGTGAACTGGAACATGTCGACGTCTTTGGTTCCGTACGCCCCGTCACCGATCCGCTGCGTGCCGGAGGAATACGTTCCGCCGCTGAACGTCACGCTCTGGGCCGTCGCAAGCGTGTCACCGGGTTCGGACACCGCGGCCGCGACCGTGATGCTCAACGTGTAATAACCCGTTGTCCCGCCAGGCCCGGAACCGGCCACGGTCGGACTGTAACTTTGGTTTCCGTAGGAGGAGACGCCCAGGTAATAGGTTCCCGCGGACGTCGGCGTCCAGGACAAGAGGGAGTACAGGTTGCCGCCGCCGTCATCGTTGTACGACAGCACCGTTCCGCTGGAGTTGAACAGTTTGATGTAGGTGTCGACCGACGAGTATCCCGACGGCTGGGCGGTGCGGAAGGTGAACGTCCTTCCGATATCGGCGGAGGAGACCGTGAACTGGAACATGTCGACGTCGCGGCTGCCGTACAACCCGTCACCGATCTGCTGCGTGCCGGAGGAATACGTCCCGCCGCTGAACGTCACACTCGCGGCCGTCGCGAACGTGTCGCCAATGTCGGACACCGAGGCCGTGATGGTCAACGTGTAATACCCTGTCGATCCGCCGGGGCCTGAACCGGCCACGGTCGGCGTGTAGGTTCTGTTGCCATACGAGGAGACGCCCAGGTAATACGTTCCCGCGGCGGTCGGTGTCCAGGACAGGTAGGAGTAGAGGTTGCCGCCACTGTCATCGTCATACGTCAGCACCGTTCCGCTGGCGTTGAACAGTTTGATGTAGGTGTCGACCGACGAGTATCCCGCCGGCTGGGCGGTGCGGAAGGTGAAGGTCTTCCCGATATCGGCGGAGGAGACCGTGAACTGGAACATGTCGACGTCGCGGCTGCCGTACGCCCCGTCACCGATCTGCTGCGTGCCGGAAGAGAACGTCGTTCCGCTGAACGTCACGGGCGCGGCCGTCGCGAGCGTGTCGCCGGGTTCGGCCGTCGCGGTCGTGATGCTCAACGTGTAATAGCCCGTTGTCCCGCCGGGGCCTGAACCGGCCGCGGTCGGCGAGTAACTGCGGTTGCTGTACGAGGAGACGCCCAGGTAGTACGTTCCCGCGGACGTCGGCGTCCAGGACAGGAGGGAGTAGAGGCTGCCGCCACCGTCATCATCGTACGCCAACTGCGTGCCGCTGGAGTTGAACAGCCGGATGTAGGTGTCGACGGACGAATATCCCGCCGGCTGGGCGGTGCGGAAGGTGAAGGTCTTTCCGATATCGGCGGCCGAGACCGTGAACTGGAACATGTCGACGTCGCGGCTGCCGTACGCCCCGTCACCGATCTGCTGTGTGCCGGAGGAGAACGTCCCGCCGCTGAACGTCACGGCCCGGGCCGTCGCGAGCGTGTCACCGGGTTCGGACGTCGCGGCCGAGGTCGTGATGGTCAACGTGTAATAACCCGTTGTTCCACCGGGGCCGGAATTGGCCACGGTCGGCGTGTAGGTTCTGTTGCTGTACGAGGAGACGCCCAGGTAGTACGTTCCCGCGGTCGTCGGCGTCCAGGACAAGAGGGAGTACAGGTTGCCGCCGCCGTCATCGTCGTACGACAACACCGTTCCGCTGGAGTTGAACAGCTTGATGTAGGTGTCGACGGACGAGTATCCCGACGGCTGGGCGGTGCGGAAGGTGAAGGTCTTCCCGATATCGGCGGCCGACACCGTGAACGAGTACATGTCGACGTCGCGGCTGCCGTACGCCCCGTCACCGATCTGCTGCGTTCCGGAGGAGAACGTCGTTCCGCTGAACGTCACGGGCGCGGCCGTCGCGAGTGTGTCACCGGGTTCGGACGCCGAACTCGCGATGGTCAACGTGTAATAGCCCGTCGCTCCACCGGGGCCTGAACCGGCCGCGGTCGGCGAGTACGTTCGGTTACCATACGAGGAGACGCCCAGGTAATAGGTTCCCGCAGCCGTCGGCGTCCAGGACAGATAGGAGTAGAGGCTGCCGCCGCCGTCATCGTCGTACGCCAACTGCGTGCCGCTGGAGTTGAACAGCCGGATGTAGGTGTCGACGGACGATTGTCCCGCCGGCAGGGCGGTGCGGAAGGTGAAGACCTTCCCGACGTCGGAAGCCGACACCGTGAACTGGAACATGTCGACGTCTTTGGTTCCGTACGACCCGTCACCGATTCGCTGCACGCCGGAGGAGAACGTTCCATTGGTAAACGTCACGCTCATGGCCGTCGCGATCGTGTCGCCGGGGTCGGACGTCGTCCTCGCCGAGGCGCTGGCGTAGCTCGTGGACGTTGCGCCGTTGCCCGTGGCGTACACCCGGAACGTGTAGGAGGTGTCCGGGGTCAGTCCGGTGACCGCGGTGGTCAGCACGTTGCCGCCCGACACCGTTTTGGTGCCCTGACGCACGGTTCCGACATACCACTCAATCGCATACCCGGTCGCGCCCGACGACTGCGTCCACGTCAGCGTGACGTCCGAGGTGGTGATATTCGACGCCACCACCGACGACGGGGCCGGAGGGGCCACGGTCGCCAATGTGCTCGCCGTGGTGCTGGCATATCCCGCGGACGTGTAGCCGCTGCCCGTGGCGTACACCCGGAACGTGTAGGTGGAGTTCGACAGCAGGCCGGTGATGTCGGTCGTCAGCACGTTCCCCACCGCCCGGCTGCCTTTGCGCTCGGTCCCGATGTACCACTCGACGGTATACCCGGTCGCGCCCGTCGACTGCGCCCACGTCAGCTTGACGCTCGACGAGGTGATATTCGATGCCGCCACCGATGCCGGGGCCAGCGGGGCCGCGTCCGGCAACGTCCGGGCGCTGGTGCTGCGGTAGCTGGTGTAGTTCGCGGCCGGACCGCTGCCCAGGGCGTACACCCGGAAGGAGTAGGTCGTTTCGGGCTGGAGGCCGGTGACGTCGGTCGTCAGCGTTCCGCCGCCCGACACCGTTTTGCTGCCCACGAGCGTGTTTCCGCTCAGGCTGTTGTCGTGCCACTCGATCTTGTACCCGCTGGCGCCCGCCGACTGCGCCCACGTCAGCGTGACGCTCTTGGCGGCGAGGTTCGACACCGTTAACGAGGTCGGGGCCGCCGGGGCCAGCGTCGTCGCGGTCGTGGCGATGTCCTTGTCGGAGGTCTTTCCGTTCGCCGTGGCGTACACCCGGAACGTGTAAGTGGTTTCCGCCGACAGGGTTTCGATCAGGGTCGTCAGCGACGTCACCGACCGGGTTCCGACGCGCGTGGTTCCGCTCCACCATTCCACCGTGTATCCGGTCGCGCCCGGAGATTGCGACCACGTCAGCGTGGCGCTCGTCGCGGAGACGCCCGACACGCTCAACGACGTCGGGGCCGGAGGGGCGTCCGGGGTCGGCATCGCGGTCACGATCGACGACCAGTTGGATTTGGTCGCGCCATTGGCCGCGCGAATCCGGAAATCGTACGAGACGCCCTGGGTCAGGCCGGAAACGGTGTCCGTGACTTTGTCCTGGCCGTTGACGACCCGGATGTTCGAATCGGACCAGGTGGAACTGCTGCTGGCCTTCCACTGGATTTCGTACCCGGTCGCGCCCGTCACGCCCGTCCAGGCGAAGGACACGGTGGTGGCCGTGCTCCCGCTGGCCCGGAAATTCTGCGGCGTGCTCACCGCGGCATCGGGACGCTTGTCCAACCACTGAAATGCGCTCAGCATGGCTGTCGAACTGCCATTGGAGTATGTGCAGACCATGGTGTAGGCGCCGAGCGACGAACTCCACGTGAGGTTGTAATACCGGAGGCGATTGGGCGCGCCAGCGCCACCGCCGAAGTTATCATCCGAGTCGGTCAGGAAGATGGAGGTATAGTAGCTGGTGCTGCTGGTGGAATACTGGGTATCGTAACCGAATCCCCAAACGGTTTGAGCGTGCCCGGCGCCGTTGTAGCCGACCCACGCGACAGCCAGGCCGATGGCGGAACCGCTTTTCAACTTATTGATGGCGGATGCGATATTACTGACAGTCACACTCATAGTACCGGCGATGGAGGTATACGACGTGTAACCGGTCCTGGTGGTTGACGAGATTGTGGAGGAGTAAAATCCTCCGCCGCCAGCCACGCGGAGCTGAGCCCAGCCTTGCGCCCTGTACGTCGATCCGGCCCGCTGATAATTTCCGGTCAAAAACCATTCATTTCCAAAGTACGCGTTGCCCCCATTGTCGTCGAAGTTCGAGGTGAAATACTGGAGAATGGCGTCTTCGGTCTGAAACGTGCTGACATCTCCCCACCCGGTGTAGGCCAGCATATTGGCCGACGTGGCCGCCCAACAGTGGTTCTCATCACCGACGCCGGTTTTTTCCGCGTCGTAGGGATTCGGGACGTACGTGGACAAACTGTTCAGGAACGTCGTGGGGTTGGCGATAATGTTATTTCGTTCCGTCAGCGTCAGCCCGGCCAGGTAGGCGTGGCGCGTTCCACTGACGATCACGTCGACGTCGTACGTCTTTGAGCCGATTGGCGAACCGGCCCCCGTTAGCATAGGCCCACTGATGTTCGCGTCGACGTAGTAGGGATCGTCAGACGAGGAGTAGTTCCCGTTGGGGCCTTCGCGCTCGACGAGCTTCACGAAGTCGCTGAGGACGACCTGGGCCGTCGGCAGGGTCCGCAGCACGTCGTCGATGTTCAGCGTGTTGTTCACGCCGCTGAGCACCACGCCGCCCAGCGACACGCTGCCGTTGGCGACGCCGACCACCCCGAAGGAGGACGTGCCCTGAATCCAGAGCTTGTCGCTCCCCAGCGAAACAATCGCCACGCTGCCGAACCGCGACGAATTGACGTCGACCGTCACGAACGAGTCGCCCAGGTCAACCACCGAGTGCCCCGAGTCCGTCCGGACGACGATCAGATCGTTGGCGGGGGTGGCGCTGGCGGTCGCGAGGGCGGCGCGGAGACTGGCGGCGGAGAGTTGCTCGGCCGTGATTTCGATGATGTTGTAACTGGCCATCTCCGCCGCAAGGTTCAGTTCGGGGTACTGGTCCCGAAGCTGGCTGAATTCGGCCAGGGAGACGTCCAGCAGCAGTTTGGACTCCATGCTCTCGAAGTGCGGCAAGACAAACGTCGGTTCGGCCGCGTCAAGCCTTGCGGTGGTCAGCGTGGACGTCGAACGCTCGTTGGCCGGACGGCAGAACAAATCGAACATCTCGAACACCATAGGGAGTCTCCTTATTGTTTCCCGGGATTCAGCGAAAAGCAATTCCACTCATACCACGAAATCGCCAGAGTGGCAAGAAAAATGTTTGTTCCGAAATTTTTGGGGCCGCATACACTTTACCGTGCCACTAAATCAATGGATTCTTGTTGCAGATTTTTTCCGTATTTTCCCGAGAAGCACGACGTTTTTACCGCAGGTTCCCGATCGGCCAACTAGGTTTCGGCGGACGCAAGATACGTGCGCCGCAGTTTACGATAGACGCGGTACAAATTCAGTTTCACCAGAACGGCGAACAAGGCAATCGCGATCTTGTGCCGCACGGGAATGCCCGCTCGAAAAAGAAACCGTAGTTCACGAAACGAGGTTTGTTTTCTGACATACGCCGCGGCCGCGGCGAAATCGTGTTTGTCGGACAGTTGTTGCGACAACATGGCATCGTAGTCGGCCGTCCTCCAGTAGAGAAACGGACCGACAAAACCGCCGCGATACAGGCCGCGTTCCTGGAGAAAGTCTTTGATCGTCTCATGCGTGACGACCGACGAGTGCCACACTTTTTTCTTCCGGTGAGTGATCGAATTGGGATTCACCCGCCAATGATACAAAACCTCGCGTAAATACCCCGGTTTTTTCGACAGACAAATGACCTGCCAGTGACAAAGAACATCCTCGCCATGGGCGATTTTCGTCGGAAATCGAATGCCGTTTTCCAGGAACAGTGACCGCCGGCTCAATTTGGTCCAGGCGGAAACAAATGTACAGGCCAGGGACTGTAGTTTTTCGTCGTGACTCATCTCGGGGGAAAACGTTTTCTTCGACCAGAACGGCCCGCCCGGCGCGTGGGTTCCGTCTTCCCGAAATTGGTCGTAGTCGAAAATGACCAGGTCCAGACCCTCCGCCGTCGCTTTGCGGTAGGTTTTTTCGCAAAGTTCCTTGTTCACGACGTCGTCGGAGTCCACGAACAGGACAAACTCGCCGCGGGCGGCTTCGAGTCCCGTATTGCGGGCGGCGGCAAGTCCTTCGTTTTGCGGTTTGTCGATCACGCGAAGCCGCGAGTCGGCGGCTTCATATTCCCGCAAAATCTCGCGCGAATGGTCTTTCGTGCAGTCGTTGACGCAAATGATCTCGATGTCGCGCAGCGTCTGGCCGAGCACGGAGTCCAGGCATTCGCGCAGATACTTTTCCACGTTGTACACGGGGACGATCACGGACACCAACGGAGGGCGGTCGCTCATGGTGGAATCCTTTGTCATACGGGCACGGTGTCGGCCAGGCCCATTTCGGTGATGCGGGTGGTGAGTTGGTCGATGATGTATTCGCGGGGGAGTTCGCGTCGGACGAAGGCGATTGCAGCGTTGGGGTCGTCCATGGCCAGCAGGTCGTGCTCGACCAGTCCGGCGATGATGCGGGCCGTGGTCGGGCGGACGTGCCAGGCCTGCCGCGTCAGTTCGGCCAGCCAGGATTTGTCCCACCGCGTGAGCAGCCCCCGCTCGTGGCGGACCTGGAGCAGCTTTCGTCGGGCGTTGCGGCGGATTCGATACCCGGCGAACAAACTGGCCGAGCGGTGCAGCCCGGCGTGGGTGAGCACTTTGATGCCCATTTCGAAAATGGCCCCGCTGGAGACGGGTTCGGCGGCGGTGTCGATATCGGCATGGCGTGAACCGACATAAAACGCGACCGCGTCGGCGAGATACCGTGCCCGCTCGTGCGGTTCGCCGGCCGGCGACAACGCCCGCCAAAACGCGGCTGACAGCTTGAGGTGGTCAAACACCTCCCGCCCGCCGTCGCGTTTTTCAATCAGGATCGACATAGGCTGTTAGACTTTTAGGCTGTTAGACGGTTAGGCGCTCCAGCCGGCTTCGAGCGTCCTGCCTCATGTGAGGCCATTGTAGTCATCGGATTTTTTCGCTTCAGACCCTTGGTATTTCGCCATGCCTGGCGCACGCTTGGTTCTCGCACAGAGCGAAGGTTGTAAACGGCAAAATTTTCCTGCTCGTGTCACGGGTCGCTTGTCACGCTGGTTATGGCTCGAACAATGGCCGTTGCGTGGTCCCGGGCGTGGCGGCGTCTTTGACTTCCTGGGCTTCCTGGATCAGTTCGCCGACGTCGCGGAACTCGCGGTAGACGCTCGCGAACCGGACGTAGGCGATTTTGTCCACGTTCCGCAGATGCACGCCGGCAGAATCCCCAATGAACGACGAGGGCACCTCGCGGTCGTAGTGGGCGAAAATGTCCTCCTCCACGCTGTCCACCACGCGAAGAATCTGCTCGTCCGTCACCGGCCTTTTGTACGAGGCGTGCTGCAAACCGCGGATGATCTTCTGCCGGTCGTACGGTTCCCGCGAGCCGTCCTTCTTGATCACCGACAGCCGGAACGTCTCCTCAGGCTTTTCGTAGGTGGTAAAGCGGCGTTTGCAATGCAAACACTCCCTTCGCCGGCGCACGACACGCCCACCCTCGGAACTCCGGGAATCGACAACCTTGTCGTTATCCTGTCCACAAAACGGGCACTGCATGATTGGCCTCTGGCTACAGTATATGGGGGCTGAGGGTGACTTTTCAACTATATATTGAGCGGCGAGTGAAAAAAATGCCGCGGAGGGGCGGCTTCGGATGGTTTGACCAGAGGAGGCGTTTAAATACGAAATCCGAAATACGAAATTTAATTGTAACTCTATTCTCCCAAAAGGATTACATCCGATGGCGCAACCGTCAATACCACGGGTGCACCGTCCGGCAGGGTGGCCGGGCCGAGTCCGGTGGCTCGCCAAGTGGTGCCGTCGGTGAGGCGGCAGGTGTATTGGTGCATGTGGCCGAGGTAGATCGTTCCGAGAATCGTCGCCTCCAGGCCTTCGGGTGGCGTGCCGGTGGTGGCGGCGATGGAACCGGCGCTCAGCGCGCCGGGGCCGGGACCGTCGCCGGCGGGGGCGGTCTGGCGAGGTTTGACGGTGATGCGTTCGGGTCGGACGCAGCACATCAGTTTTGGGTTTTCGGGGGGTTCGCGCAGGCTGGCGAGGACACCGGCGGGGGTTTCGAGTCGGTGGGGTTGGCCGTCGCGGTTGGCCACGCGTCCGGCGGTTTTGGCGTCGAGGAAGTTGGCCTCGCCGAGGAAATCGGCGACGAATCGGGAGGCCGGGTGCTCGTAGAGCTCGCGAGGCGTTCCGATTTGCGCGACTCTGCCGGCGTGCATCACGGCGATTCGGTCGGCCATCGACAGCGCCTCGGCCTGGTCGTGGGTGACGTACACGGCCGTCACGCCGGTGTCCTTGACCAGCCGCCGCAGTTCGGAGCGCATCTGCTGCCGCAGTTTGGCGTCGAGGTTGGACAGCGGTTCGTCCAGCAGCAGGACGCTGCTCCGGGCCGCCAATGCCCGCGCGAGCGCCACCCGCTGCTGCTGCCCGCCGGAAAGCTGGTTGGGTTTGCGGCCGGCCAATTCGTGCATCTCGACGCGGGCCAGTTGCCGCGCGGCGATGTCGCGACGTTCGGCGCGGTCCTTGCCCTGCATTTTCGGTCCGAATTCCACGTTGTCCCGCACGCTCATGTGCGGCCAGAGGGCGTAGTTCTGAAACACCATGGCCGCCTCGCGCTGCTCGATCGGCAGGCCGGTCACGTCGCGTTCACCGAATAGCACACGGCCCGCCGTCGGATCGACCAGCCCGGCGATCATCCGCAACAGCGTGCTTTTGCCACAGCCGGAAGGCCCCAACAGAAAAAAGAACTCGCCAGCCGCGATGGAGAGAGAGACGTCGTCGACCGCGTTGGCGGTGTTCTTGGTATAACGTTTCGTTAAATTTTGCAACGTGATGTTGATCATAGATGTAAATTTCCGTGTTGAAGACAAACAGATTGGCCTCCCCGGCCGCGTGTTGAATTGCCGGGGCACAGCCGCGAAGCGGCGTCGTTTTTAGCCCAGGGTGAGCGGTACTCCGCGAACCCTGGGTTCGGTCGTTTTCGAATACCCAAGCCCCGCAGGGGCGTCGTATCGTAATGCGAACACCAACACGCGCGGCATAGTACGACGCCCCCTTGGGGCTTATTTCCAAAGGGGACGCTAACCCAGGGCTTGCCCGAGTACGGGCCGCGCCCTGGGCTAAAAACGACGCCGCTTCGCGGCTGTGTGCCGCCACCCACCGTGCGAGGCCGGGGAGGGCAATCGGTTCGTTTTCGCATAGAGGTAGCGTTGCTACAGTTCTTCATTTTTCTTTCCTCCCCAACGTTCCCATCTGTTGAGCAGGCGGCCAGCTATGAAGATGAGCCATATATAGGACAACACATTGAGGGCCAGTCCACCCACTAATATAACAACCCAAAGCCGAAATCCTGCAATTGTGACCGGAGAGTACACGGCCAACCAGACGGCCAACCCTTGAAACAGTAGTTCACTCGGCGGAAAAAGGGAAACGGATCGTCCCGGCTTTATCCAAAACGGAATCGAGAACTGCCAGAATATTTTCAGTACCATCAGGCCGGTCAAGACTGCGATTATGAGGTGCAACACGGTCATAACAACATAATCCTTCCAAATCGTTCCTTACCTACTGGCTGCTGGCTTTTCTCACGCCCGGAAAATCGCTCCCAGTTTCTTGCCCATCAGCGCCGACGCCAGCGCCATCGTTCCGCCCAGCAACGCCATGCCGTAGACGCCCAGGGCGGAGGCGATGTTGGCGGCGTCGGTGTTTCCGCTGGTGGCCTGGACGTACATTTCCTTGGTGATGGGGAAACTGGCCGGCGTCTGGGCGAGGATGAGCGAGTCGCTGACCTCCAGCACGGCGAAGGCGAAGGTGAGCACGGCGGCCGCGATGACGTTGGCGAGGATCAGCGGCAGCGTGATCCGCCTCGAGGCCGTCCACGGGCGGGCACCGAGGTTGCGGGCGGCCTCGATCAGGCTGGGCGGAACCTGCTGCAACCCGGCCGAGATTCCGCGCACCGCGAAGGGCAGCCGGCGAACCGTGTAGGCGATGATCAGCAGCGAGGCGAATCCGCCGCCCTTGGGCGCGATCGACCGCAACCAGCCGTCCAGCGCGTCCAGACCCGCGCGAAGCGGGGCCAACCCGCCGCTCTCGGGCAGCCAGTGACTCAGCCCCAGTCCCGCGGCCGTCATCGCGATGTACCCGGCCGCGATGATGATTCCCGGAACGGCCAGCGGAAGCATGACCAGCGCGTCCAGCAGCGAGCGGCCTCGGACCTTCGCGCGGACGATCAACCAGGCCGCCAGTCCGCCCAACGCCAGGTCCAGCAGCGTTGAACTGGAGGCGTAGCTCAGGCTGTTTTTGATGGCCCCGAACGTTTCGGGCCTGGTGAGCACAAACGCCATGTGCCGCCAGGTGTAGTCGCTGGGCAGGACGGTGTTGACCCATCGGGCGGAAAAGGCCGTCAGAATCACGCCCGCGTGCGGCAGCAACGCCATCGCGATCACCACGCCGAACACCGCCCACGCGCCGAGCGTCGCCAGCGGCCGCAACGGACGGACCTCGGCGGCGACGGACGCCTTCGACTCGCCCATCGGTCCCACGCGGCCGAAGATGAACTTGCCGAGCATGTAGAACATCAGCGAACTGCTCAGCAGCACGAAGACCAGGCTGAGGATGCTCGGGCTGACGTCGCTTTGGGCCAGGCCTCGGAAGATGGTGACGGGCAACAGTTGGTCGTAGCCGACGATCAGCGGCGTGCCGATGTCGGTGAAGGACCAGATGAAGACGATGGTTCCGCCCGCGAACAGCCCAGGACGGATCAGCGGCAGCGTGACGCGGGTGAACGTGTGCCACGGCGACGCACCGAGGTTCCGGGCGGCCTGCTGGTAGGCGGGGTCCACGTTGGCGAGCGCGGCCGACGCGTTAAGGTAGAGGATCGGGAACAGGTGCAACGCCTGGAGGACGATCACGCCGACGAAGCCGCTGCCCAGCCAGTCCGGTGGCAGGGCGGCGCCAAAATCGAGCAGGCCGGCGCGTTCGAGCAGCAGGTTAAACGCACCGAACTGGCTGAAGATGTGCCGCATCGCCAGCGCCCCGACGAATGGCGGAAGGATCATCGGCACGAGCAGGAGCATGCCCAGCAGCCCCTGGCCGAGGAATCGGTAGCGGGCCCGCAGAATGGCCGGCGGCAGGGCGATGAGTAAGGACAACAATGTTGTGCAGCACGCCAGCAGCAGTCCGTTGAGCAGTTGCGTCAGGAACGGTCCGGCCGTCATCGCGCGGTGGAGGAATTGGCTGGTGAATTGGCCGTTGTCGAGAAACCCGCCTTGAATGGCCATCACGATCGGCGCCAGCAGGAACAGCCCCAGGAAGGCCCAGAGGATCAGGACGCCGGAGAATCTTCCGATGAAGGGAGCGACGCGGCTCATGGCATATCCCCCGAAGCGACAAGCGACCCGTGACAAGCGACAAGAGAAGGCGACGTTTGGCGTACTTCGTCGTTCTCGTGGGAAGCGACTGTTGTAGAAAACAAGATGTTCCTTCTCTTGTCGCTTGTCACGGGTCGCTTGTCGCTTTTCTCCGCGTCGCGGATGCGTTGGTATTTCTCGCGGAAAAACTGCTGCCACTCGGTGCGCAGGGCGTCGCGGGCGGCGGGGTCGGAGAGTTTGGCGGCGGGGTCGTTGAGGGTGTCGAGGGTGGCGACGTTTGGGGGGAGGGCGTTGAATTCGGCGACGAGGTCGGGCCGATGGCCGCTGCGGACGATGGCGGTTTTGGCGGCGGTGAGGCCTTCGCGGTTGGCGACGGCGGCGGCCCCGATCAGCTCGCGCAGCATGGTGGCGTGGACGGCCTTTTTCGCGTCGGTGAGCACGACGGCCTGCCCTTGGGCGTACGGGTCGGTGAGGAAGGGCAGCAGTCCGTCGGCGTGGAGCGCGTAGACGTCGCGGCGGATGGGCTGGCGACCCAGCGGCGTCCGCACGGGGCCGCCGTCGGCGCCGACGGGCAGCGCCCAGAGCGCCTGGCCGGCCGGGCTGACGACGAAATCCACGAACCGCTGGGCGAGTTCGGGGTGCGGCGCGCCCTTGAGGATCGAGATGGGGTCGGAAGAGAAGACGCTTTGGCCTGTCGGCGTGAAGTAGACGAGCTGGTCGGGGGCTTCGAGGACGCGCATCGCACCGTAGAAGTCGATGCAGGTGGCGACCGGGGCTTCGCCCAGCGCCGGCGCGTTGGCGGCCGAACCGGCCGAGTCCGCGATGCGATGCACGTTGCCCAGCACGGCCAATAGGCGGGCCCACCCGGCCGGCCAATCGTCGGGGGTTTCGATGGCGGACATGACGATCAGCCGGTAGGCCGTGGCGGCGGAACCGGACTGGAGCGGGTCGGCCAGTTCGACCAGTCCGAGGAATCGGTCGTCGCCGAGGTCCTGCCAGTCCCGCGGCGGCTGGCGGCGGATTTTTTCCAGGATGCCCCGGTTGTACAGAATGCCGAACCCGCTCAACGTCGAGCCGACCAGCGGAGGTTTTTGTCGCGCATCGGCGTGCCGGCGAGGTCTTCGGGAATGTTTTCCAGCACGTCGGGGGCGAGCGTGAGCGTTTTCAGCAGCGGGCCGATGGGTTGGCCTCGGGCGTTTTTTACGCCGTCGTTGCCCTCGGCGGCGAATTTGATGTGAATGTAATCGCCGCCGCCCCAGAGGATGTCCATGCCCGGCGTTTCGCCCTGCGAGTAGATGTTCACCAGGGCCGCCTCCATGCTCGACCCGCCGCCACCAACGTCCCGCCGGTCAAACTTCACCGTCTGCC
>Ga0123353_10010574_pt1 | contig 12881 bp, 10 predicted proteins | sample TergutLab28metaG_3_FD_92763 | JGI IMG/M metagenome (GOLD analysis project Ga0123353, IMG submission 92763) | Labiotermes labralis P3 segment gut microbial communities from Petit-Saut dam, French Guiana - Lab288 P3 | ecosystem: Host-associated > Arthropoda: Insects > Digestive system > Gut ...
ACCGGCACGGTGAACCCCTCCAACGCGTCGAACAAGACGATTACGTGGAGTCTGGTCAGCGCGGGGACGGCAGGCGGGTCCGTCAGCGGCAGCACCCTCAATACAACGTCGGTTGGCACAACGACAGTCCGGGCGACCATAGCGAATGGTTTGGGCGGCGGCACGGCCTATACACAGGACTTTACCATTACGGCGAGCTATAGCTCTGAGAAGAATGTCCTCGCCCTCGTCACCCCGGCGGGTTCCGTTACCGGGACGGCGCTTACGGCAAGCGTGGGCAACGGCGTGGGCAGTGTGGCCGTCAACGTCACGGTCAGCCCGGCCGCGACCTGGAAGCTCTACAGCGACGCCGCCTGCACGGCCGAGATCACGAGCAAGACCATGAACCTCGCCGTGGGCTCGAACACCGCCTATATCCGGGTGACGGCGCAGGACGGCTCGACCAGGGATTACGCCATCACCGTAACCAGGGCGGCGGCAACGGCCACAAAGTATATCTTCTCCACCAAATGGAAGTCCACGTTCATCAACTGGCTGCTGTTCTTCCTGCTGTTTGGCTGGATCTGGATGTGGTTCATCAATCCCTAATACTATCCTTCGATAAGAAGCTTTACGTAAAACGCTGCGCAAAAACCCATATATCAAAGCTTTTCGCTTACGTTTTACTACGCTTTTAATCTCAGTATAGTATAAAGGCTGAAACCATATGAAATAGGAAAGCGACCCATCACTGCGATGGGCCGCTTTCTTTGGCTATTGATTCGTATTATACTACTCCGCAATTAGAAGCATAGCAGAATGCAAGCAAAAAGCTTTGGTGTATGGTTTTTTGCGCAGCATGATGCGCAATGATTCTTGTTGCGGAGTAGTATTATGCCGGTAGACCCGCGCTCTTGTATGTAATGCCCAGAGCGGTCAGCGCGCCCGTGCGATAGTCGAACAGCGCGGACGCGCCGCCGTGCATGTCGTCGGTACCGAAGGGGTACCACGCGTAACGCTCCACATAGGGCCGTTTGTCCAGCTCACAAAGCAGCTTTTCCATGAACGCGGCGACCGCGGTGGGGTTGCCCTTGCCCGCGCCCCAAGGGCTGTTCGCGGAAAAACTTGCCACGGCAAATTCCTTGATCCATATGGGTTTCCTGTATTTGTGCCAGGTCCTGTCCACGATGTCCAGCACCGCGACGGCGCTCGCGCCGCTGTCGTAAATGTGCAGGACCATGAAATCGGCTTCGCTGCCGATCGCGTCCATGAAGCCGGAGAGCCAGGCGCTGGTGTCCGCATGCCCGGCCACGGCGGGCGAGCCCAGCCGCAGCCCCGTCCGCGTGAACTCGGGCCACCGCCCCGCGGCCTGCGCGGCGGTCATGTTCGCCTGCTGGTCGAAATCGGGCTCATTGAAGGACATCACGCTGCGGTATCCCTTCCCCCACAGGCCGCCCAGCCCCAGGTCGGGCGTATTCCCCCAGACCTGCGGCTCGAATTGCAGGTGGCTGTCCAGGCCCGTGCAGGGCGTCGTAAACCAGTTGTAGTACCAGGCCACGCGCATATCCTCGATGCGGTGCAGCGTGCCCCACGCGATGCCCTTTTTGGTTACGGGGAAGGTTCTCGTCTCCGTGACGACGGCCCGTCCGCCGTTTCGCAGCACCGCCGTGATTCGCACGGTGTGATGCGCGACGTCCGTGGTGTACCACCGGTATCCCATGATCGCCGCGCCGCTGGGAAGCACGCGCACCGGCTGCTCCCCGTCAAAGGCGAGCTCGTAGTACTCCACATCGCCGACGCTGGCGTCCTGGTACCATTGAACGTGGACCGGCCCGGCGGGCGTGAGCTTGCCCTCCTGGGGATAGCGTATCGCGTTTTGTGCCCAAGCGGCCGGGCTGCTCAAAACTGGGACGGTGGGTTCGGCCAGTTCCGCCGCGTCGATGGGCATCAGCTCCCAGGCCTGCGAGGCGCCCTGCCCCGGCGTCCTCTGGACCAGGGCGTCGCCGCCGCCGATGTCGATCGCCTTGCCGCTGTTCACGTTGATGATCCGGTATTGTCCGTCCATCGCGGGCCGCCTGTACCACAGCTGATGCGCCTGCCCCGTGTAGCTTTCCAGCTGGAGCGGCGCGCCCTCCGCGGCGGAGGCGTCCTTCACCGCCACGGCCAGCCCCGAGGCGAGGGAGCGTAGGACGAACTGTTCGCCGCCGGCCTCCTCCATTGCGAAGGTCCAGGCGACGCTGTGCCGTATCGTCGAGGCCTTCAGCCCCGCCCCGGTGATGTCGCCGTCGATCCGCATGCCGGCCGTGAGGCTCCTTGCCCGGGACAGGAGGAGATAGTATGTCGTGTCTATATCAATGGCGATGCCGGGCTTTTTGTCCTCGTAGCCCTCGAAAAAGCCGGTGTCGAGCACGCTGCTGAAATCGTCGGACGCGGCATAGCCGTATCGGACCCGCACCGTGCTTGCGGCGTCGTAGGCGGAATCAAAAAAGCTGAGCAGTTTGACGCGCGCAGATGCTTCGGCGTATTCCCTGCCATTGTCCAAATGATAATTTATCTCTTCCACCGCCGGGGCGGCGAACAGGCCGCGGATCCATTGGATTGGAAACAGGAGGATGTCCAGTTTCCGCAGGGTATTGATCCGCGCTCTATAGCGGAAGGTCAGGGATTCGCCGGGCGCGAGGTTTGACTGTTCCGCCGTAAGCTGGCTGTCCTTTTCCAGTGGAACGATGTCCCTGCCGAAGAGGACCTGCGCGCTCACGCTGTGGACGGCCGCACCGCTGATGTTGGTGACCGTAACCGTATAGGTAATATTGGACAGCAGTGTGCAGGTTTTTTTGCAGGTTGTAATCTCAACGCGCAGGGGCGCATCACCGGCCTGCGGATCTGCCCGCGCCGCGGCGGGCGTCAACGGAATTGCCACCAGCAAAAGGACCGCCGCCAGCAGCAGCCCAATGGATTTGCGCAGAAAACGCAGCATAACTCATTCCCCCCTTCAAGCTAATTATATATCTTGAAAAACAAAAAGGCAAGATGAATTTTGCTCTTTTAGACAATTGTATTGATGTTTTCGGCGCTGCAAAGCAACGCCCTACAGGGAAACGGCCCGAGGCCGGGGATTTCTATTCAAAGTTGCGGGAATATTCAAGGGCCTTCGGCCCTTTCCCTGTAGGGCGTTGCTTTGCAGCGCCGAAACACAATAATTAGCACCACTACAACTGTCTAAAAGAGCCATGAATTTTTATAATGCAAGGCGAAAAAAGGCTTGCATACGCCCGCAACATGTGCTATACTATATGCAATTGAATATTCCGAAAGCATGGTTCCCCGGTGAAGGCTGGGGATAATGCGAAATCCCTGAGGGAATTCGCATAGTAGGGAAGCCGGTGCGAATCCGGCGCAGCAGCCACTACTGTAATTGAGGCATCCTTCGATGCAGCGCAGACAACAGCCATTGGGTATGTTACCTGAGAAGGCGTTTGCGCGGAGCATAGTTTCTATGCTCTACTCTTCAGTCAGGAGACCTGCCGTGCTTTCAAGAGGTCCATCGGTCACTTTTGGGCAAGGAAAAGTGCGGCCTGGCTCGGCATAGCGTACGAATGCCGGGGTTTGTCGCGCTTCCCTGAAAAGGGAGGCGTTTTTGCGCGCATTGATTTCTCTGTCCAATGGGATAAATCATACATCGGAGGAGAAATTCATGTACGCAAAACACGCATCGATATCGAAAACACTGGCGGTCATCCTTGCGCTGGCCATCGCTCTGCTGGGGGCCCTGCCGGCATTCGCCGCCAGCCCGGCGGAGGACGCCCTGGCCGGTGTCCTGAACTACCTGGACGGCAAGAAAGCCTCGCTGGCGTTCGGCGACGTGGGCGACCAGAGCGACTGGAAGGCCTTCGCCCTGGCCCGGGGCGGCAAAACCGTGCCCGCTGCATACCTGGCGTCCGCCGTGGGCGCCCTGAGGGCGGGCCCGCTGGACCAGAGCACAGACTACGCCCGCGCGGTTCTGGTGCTCACCGCCATGGAGTACGACGCCGGCAATTTCGCGGGTATTGACCTGCTGGAACCCCTCCTGGACATCGATACCGTGACGGAGAACCTGCCCAACGGCCCCACCTTCGCCCTGCTGGCCCTGAACTGCCACAGCGCGTACGCAATCCCAGCCGGCTACGATCTGGCGCTGGTGGACGCGCTGCTGGACGAATACACGGCCCTGGGCTGGAGCGCCGGCTTGGCTGTTGTCGATATTGACGCGACCGCCATGGCGCTGCAGGCTCTTGCGCCCTACTATGGCATCGCCAAGGTGCAAGTCAAAGTGGACGCCGCTCTGGCCCTGCTTGCCGGCGAGCAGTTCCCCTCCGGCGGATTCGGATCTGACTGGGGCGGCGGCTGGCATTTCGAGGATTCGTGCAGCACCGCGCAGGTGGTCACCGCGCTCTCGCTCCTCGGCCTTGACGCCGCGGTTTATTTTACGCGGGACACCCTGGCCGCCCTGCTGGCCTTCCAGGAGGCCGACGGCGGCTTCGACGCCGCCTGGGGGGAGAATCCCTTCGCCGATTCGCAGGCGGCCTATGCCCTGCTGGCCTATGACTTCTTCAAGCGGGGCACCGGCAGCCTGTTCGATCTGAGTGGCGCGGCGCTTGCCGTCTATGTGGACAAGTCCGTGCTGAACGCCAGGATCGCCGCCCTGCAAAGCGTCGCCAAAGGCAACAACACCGACGCGAGCTGGAGGGCGTTCGAAGCGGCCCTGACCGCCGCGCAGACTGTGGCCGCGAAAGCCGCCGCCACGCAGGCGGAGGTCGACAGCGCGCTGGCCGGCCTCAACGCGGCCTATGGCGGGCTGAAAGGGCTTACCCGCTTGGAGAAGTGGGAGGCCAAGCTGCCCGGCTGGCTGCGCTCCATAAAATCATTGCCGGATTGGCTCGAGTGGGTCATCTACTACGTGTTCTTCGGCTGGATCTGGGACGTGATCTATAAGTGAAAAAAGTGAAAAAGTTACTTGTATTGATTTTTGCGCTGGCGCTGCTGCTTCCCTCCTGCGGTATCCACCCCAACGAATCTGCGGATTCGTTGGGGGCCCCGGGGGAGGCGGCCTCCGCCGCTTTGTCCGAAACAACCACGGTGGCGGCCGAGGCGGCGCTGAGCTTATACATGCCCCCCATGCCGAGCCCGGCGGCCGGAACAAACGTGGCAATCCAGGCGGGTACGGCCATCGCCGCGGGCGCAGGCACAGCCCCTTACACGGCCGCGGCGGCACCGACATCGCCCGTGACACAGAAATCGACGACAACAACAACGACGACCGCTGTTACGAAATCTGCCGCCGGCAGCAGCCCCAGCAGCACCGGCAGCACCGGCAGTCCCACGAAAACAACCACAACCGGCACGACTGCGACGACCACGACAACCCGGCCAAGCACCACAAGTACGACGACAACGGCCACTACCACCACCACCACGACCGCCCAGCCGGCCGCGACGGTCCGGTTCGAGATTGACGGCTCCGCCGCCGTGGGCTATGGTTACAACGTGTTCCTGCCCGCGCGTGATATGGCGCTGATCAGCGGCGACAGTGTGCTTGATCTGCTGAACAGAAGCGGGGCTGCCGTGGAGGCCAGCGGCAGCGGCGCATACGTGTATGTGCGCGGCATCAACGGCCTGCGTGAAAAGGACTGCGGGGGCAGCAGCGGTTGGATCTATGAGGTCAACGGCGATAAGCCTCCCATCAGCTGTGGCAGGTATCAGCCGAAGAACGGAGATGTGATCGTATGGAAGTACACGCTGAGCGTTTGAGAACTGACCGTATAAAAAAGCCTTCAATGCGCCTGCGCGTGGTGGAGATCGCGCTGTTCGCCATGTTCGGCGCGCTGATGTTCATGACGAAATATCTCATGCAGGCGATACCGAACGTTCACCTGCTGGCGATGTTCGTCGCGGCGTTCACCGTCGTGTACCGCTGGAAGGCGCTGATCCCGCTGTATGTCTATGTCATGATCGACGGCATTGTGGGCGGCTTCGCGATGTGGTGGATCCCATATCTGTATATCTGGCTGACGCTCTGGGGCGCGGTGATGCTGGTTGCCCCCGCGCTGGAACGGCGGCAGGTCTCCCTCAAGGTGCAGACTTTGATCTATATGGCGCTGTGCGCCCTGCACGGACTCACGTTCGGCACGTTGTACGCCCCGACGCAAGCGCTGATATATGGGCTGTCGTTCAAAGGGATGCTGGCGTGGATCGTGGCCGGCCTGTGGTTCGACGTGGCGCACGGGGCGGGCGACCTTGTTGCGGGGGCGCTGGTGATACCCCTTGTGGCGCTGCTGCGAAAGCTGGGGAAGTTTTTTAAAGTGTAAAGCAAACAAAGCGGGGGCGTAACGCTCCCGCTTTTCATATATACTCCATGAAGACTATAAATTCGCCAGGAAATAAGCAAAAGCTATGACGTATGGGTTTTGCGCAATTTTAAGGTACGAATTTAGGGAGTTATGGAGTTTAGCTGCGTGTGTGATATCTATCCGTTCGCCCGCGTGATTTTTTCCAGGAAACGCTTTTCGATTTCTTCCGGCACATCCGGCAACGGCGTGTTTGCGTCGAACCCGAACCGCCCCTTCCGGCATAGCAGCCCTTTCTCTCCTTCGGGGAGGGCGCGCAGCACCAGGCTGCCCTTTGTCGCCAGCCTGACTTGGCAGCCGATCTCGCAGTGGGGGCATTGCGTTAGCGTGTAGTCCTCCCGCAAGGGCACCTGCTTGATGAGCGTCTGCGTTTCGGTGAGGGCGCCCGTGGGACACACCGCCACGCACTGGCCGCAGGAGATGCAGTCTGTGTCACGCAGGTCTTTGTCGAGTGCGGGCTTGACAACCGTGTCGAAGCCACGGCCCGCCAGGCCGATGGCCCCCGCGCCCACGGTCTCGTCGCACACGCGTACGCACAGCCCGCACAGGATGCATTTGTCCGGATTGCGATGAATGAAGGGGTGGTCTTCTTTTTGCCTGCGATCGTGCGTTTTGCCCTTATATTTTTCCGGCTGCACCTGATATTCGTTCGCGTACTTGATCAGCCTGCACTCGAAGAAGTCACTGCATCCGCATTCAAGGCAGCGCATGGCCTCGCGTTTGGCCTCCTCCTCGCGCAGCCCCAGGTTGACCTCGAGAAAGTCCTTCCGGCGGGTTTCGGCGCATCGATGGGGCATTTTCACCCGCGCGCATTTTTCTTTTTCGGAAAAATCAGTTTCGCTTTTTTCGGACTTCACGAGAAATTCAGTTTCATAGTTTAGCGCTTCGCCGTTCAGGTATTCATGGATCAACTCCGCGGCCCGCTTGGCTTCGCCTATGGCAGTGATGGCGATATCCGCGCCGTTGTTGGTGGCGTCACCCACGGCGAATACGCCGGGCAGATTGGTCAGAAAGCTGTGTTCGTCCGCGATGATCGTTCCCCAGCGGGTTCTCGCGAGCGCCTCCAGGCCCAGGGTATCCGGCTTCTGGCCGATGGCTACGATCATCGTGTCGATCTCTATATATTCCTCTTTGCCTGGCACGGGCACGGGGCTGCGCCGGCCGGAGGCGTCGGGCGCGCCGAGCTCCATCACCTGCAGGCGCACGGACTTCACCCTGCCGCCCTCGCCCACGACCTCGATGGGGTTGGTAAGGTTCTTGAAGATGACGCCCTCCTCTTCGGCCTCGGCGATCTCGACGGCCTCGGCGGGCATCTCTTTTTTCGTGCGGCGATAGATGTTGTAGACGCAAGCGGCCCCCAGGCGCACGGCCGTGCGGCAGGCGTCCATGGCGGTGTTGCCGCCGCCGACAACCGCGATGTTTTTGCCCGCGAAATCGGGGCTGTTTTGCGTCGCAACGTCCCGCAAAAAGTCAATGCCGCCGACCACGCCCTTCAGGTCCTCGCCGGGGCAGCGCAGGCCCGTGCTGGTCCACGCGCCCACGGCCACGACGACGGCGTCATGCGTGCCGCGCAGGTCATCCAGAGTGATATCGCGGCCAATTTTTATATTGTTGCGCATCTCCACGCCCATCTTTTCGATGGCGCCGATCTCCTGCTGTAAGAGCTCTTTCGGCAGGCGGTATTCCGGTATGCCGTAGCGCAGCATACCGCCCATGGCGGGCATAGCGTCATAGATTGTGACGGCATGGCCCTGCGCACGCAGGAAATACGCCGCAGTGAGTCCGCCCGGTCCGCCGCCGATGACGGCTATACTCTTGTCTGTCGCAGGCGCTATCCCGGGCGTGTAAACCTCACCCTTCAAGTCGATATCGGCCACAAAGGCCTTCAGCGCCGCGATGGAGACGGGTTCCTCCACCAGGGCGCGGCGGCAGGCCCCCTCGCAGGGGTGTGGGCACACGCGGCCTATAGAGGCCGGGAGCGGGAGTTTTTCTTTGATGAGCTTGAGGGCCTCGCGGTACTCCCCGTTGGCGATGAGGCCCACGTAGCCCTGGCAATCGGTCTGCGCGGGGCAGGCCAGCATGCAGGGCGCGCGGCAGTCGCCTCTGTGGTCGCTGAGCAGCAGTTCCAGAGTGGCCCTGCGGTTCTCGCGTATGCGCTGCGTGTCCGTGCTGATAACCATGCCATCGGCTGCCATGGTGGAGCACGCGCGCAGGAGCTTGGAGCTCCCCGTGCGCTCCACCACGCACAGCCCGCAGGCCCCGGTGGTCTCCACCCGTGCGTCGTGGCACAGGGTGGGAATGTCTATTCCGCCGGTCCGGGCGACGTCCAGGATGGTCTGACCCTCGAGGCCTGTGAATTCGCGGTTATTTATGATAAGTTTGATTGCGGCCACAAAGCTACCTCCCATTGTAGGGGCGGCTTGCGAGCCGCCCGCTTTGAAAAACAAACTATATCCTCGACAGCAGCATCCCCAGCACGATGCCCGCCAACAACACGATCGTCGGCACGCGGTCCTTGCGCATGACGATGGACTGCGGCAGGATCTCGCCGAATACCACGTAGAGCATCGCCCCCGCGGCGGCGGATAACGACAGCGCGATTGCCACGCCGGAGATGCCGCCCACATAGTAGCCTATCAGCGCGCCCGCCACGGAGGGCAGGCCCTCCACCACTGTGATCAGAAAGGTCTTCCATCGGCCCATGCCGCCCGCGATCAGCGGGGCCGCGATCGCGATGCCCTCGGGGATGTTGTGCACGGCAATCATGATGGCGAGCGTGGCTGCCAGCGTGATATCGTGCCGGCCTGTCGCACCGATCACCAGGCCCTCCGGGATGTCGTGTATGGCGATGGCGCACAGCATCAGCAGCCCGGAGCGCATCATGCTTTTTTTCTGCGCCAACAGCTCGCTTTCGTGGTAGAGCTCCTGGTAGGTCTCGTGGAGCTTGGGGTTTTTGCGCCCGGTGTCGGTGATCCTATCCAACAGGTAGTTCAGCCCCAGGACCAAGGCGGCGCCCCCCGCCAGGCCCGCCACGGCAACTGCCATATTGGAATGCGAGACTGCCTCCGGCAGCAGCTCAAAAAACGAGATGCTGGTCATTACGCCTCCGGCGAAGGAAAGCGAAAGCCCGGTCAGCTTGTCCGATTTGTTGCCCAGGATGGCGGCCAGCAGGCCGCCCAGGGCAGTGCCCACCACGCTGGCCAGGATGCTCATGAGAATGATGTGCATGGTTGATTCCCTGCTACTCCATAATTTCAAATAAAAATGAGCAATACTGCGGCTCCTCGCCGAATACGGACGACACGATCTCCTTTACCCGCAGCTTGACCCCCAGCGCGATCTGATAGTGAAACCGGAAGTGTCCCGCGCAGCACAGGCAGTAGCTTAGCGGCATTTTCCCCTGCTCCGGAATGGCTCCGTCGAAGCACCAGCAGGAGCATCTCGGGCCGTCCGGGAAGCCGGTACCGGCGCAGTGCGCTGTGTAGATATCGCCGTCCTGCGTCAGATGGGGGCGTCCCATCCATTTTTTCTTTCCCAGTGCTTTCAGTTTTTTCCCGAGCGGCTGGTTCCCATGCCATTTCGCCACGCTCCGCGAGTTTTTCAGGCGAAAGCCGTCCTTGCAGCAGGCCCTTTCCAGCATCGCTTCGGCGGTCGTATCAAAGTCCAGCAATGCATCGCATTGGGCCATCACGGCGGCGCAGTAGTTGGCGTTGTCCTGCTTTTTGTCCCCGCTGGCAGGGTAGGGGACATTCACGATCCGCGTGATGACGTCCTCGCTCACGCCAGCGCATTTCAGGCAATTTGCATATCGCTCATGGTTGAAATTCATATCAATCCACCTCAACTGCATTGAACCTGCACACCTCGCTGCACTTGCCGCACCTGGTGCACTTGTTCAGGTCGATCGTGTGCGGCTGCTTCATCGCGCCGGAGATCGCCCCCACCGGACATTTTCTGGAGCACAGCGTACAGCCTGTACACTTTTCATTGTCAATCGAATAGGTCAGCAGGGGCTTGCACCGGTGCGCGGTGCACTTCTTGTTGAGGATGTGGTCCTCATATTCATTCCTGAAGTATTTCAGCGTGGTGAGCACGGGGTTCGGGGCCGACTGCCCCAGAGCGCATAGCGAGCCCGCGCAAATCTGCCTGGAGAGGTCCTCCAGCAATTCGATATCGCTTTCTTGGCCTCCGCCGCTGCAGATCTTGTCGAGAATCTCCAGCAGGCGCCGGGTACCCACGCGGCACAGCACGCATTTGCCGCAGCTCTCCTTCACGGTGAAATCCAGGAAATAGCGGGCCGTGTCCACCATGCAGGTGGTCTCGTCCATCACCACCATGCCGCCCGAGCCCATGATGGCCCCGGTGGCGGCCAGCGTGCGGTAGTCGATGAGGGTATCGGCCAGGGCTTCGGGGATGCACCCGCCGGAAGGCCCGCCGATCTGCACGGCCTTGAAGGCTTTGCCATCCCGGATGCCGCCGCCCATGCCAAACACCACGTCCCGGATGCTCTTGCCCATGGGGACCTCCACCAGGCCGCCCCTGGCTACCTTGCCCGTGAGGGCGAATACCTTGGTGCCCTTGGAGTGCTCGGTGCCCAAGGCTGCAAAGGCCGCGCCGCCGCTGCGGATGATCCAGGGGATATTCGCGTAGGTCTCCACATTGTTGATATTGCTGGGCTTTCCCCAGTAACCCTTCTGGGCCGGGAAGGGGGGCTTGAGCCGGGGCATGCCGCGCTCGCCCTCCAGGGAGGCGATGAGGGCGGTCTCCTCGCCGCAGACGAAGGCGCCCGCGCCCGCCTTGATGCGGATGTCAAAGCAGAAGCTTGTCCCGAAGATATTCCCGCCCAGCAGGCCTTGTTCCCTTGCCTGCTGTAATGCGCACTCCAAGCGGAGAATGGCCAGGGGGTATTCCGCGCGGACATATACGATGCCCTCGCGCGCGCCGATGGCGTAGGCGGCGATCATCATGCCTTCGATCACCGCGTGGGGGTCGCCCTCGATCAGCGCGCGGTCCATGAAAGCCCCGGGATCGCCCTCGTCGGCATTGCAGATTACATACTTTTCTTCGCCGCTTGAGTTCCTCGCCGCTTGCCACTTGAACCACGTGGGAAACCCCGCGCCGCCCCGCCCGCCGATACCCGAGGCCTTGACCTGCGCGATGACTTCCTCGGGCGTCATTTGTGTGACGCATTTCTCTATGGCGGCGTAGCCCTCCTTGGATAGGTAATTGTCGATGGCCTCGGGGTTGATGATGCCGCAGTTGCGCAGGGCGATGCGATGCTGCGCGGCAAGGTTGTCCGCGTCCTCCCGGGAAATTTCCCACCGCGCGGCGTTGTTGTCCTCCCCGCGCACAAGCTTGAGGATTTCACCGGCGGCTTTGGCGTCAACTTTTACGAAAGTTCGCCCGTCGACATTCACGATGGGCTCCAGGTAGCACATGCCGATGCAGCCGGTGACTTCGGGCGAGCAGCCGCCCCGCGCAAGCAAATCAAATATCTCGGCGGCCCCGGCGGCGATGCCGCAGCTGCCCTTGCCCACTGTAACTTTATTTCTGCCTACGCATCGCAGATGCGTTCCGCATCTTTCATTTCTCATTTTATTGCGCCGCCTCCTTTGCCGCAATTTCTTTCAGGATCTTCACCGCGCTCACTTTGGTGAGGTTGCCGTAAGTTTTTTCGCCTATTAGCATCGCCGGCGCGAGGCTACAGCAGCCAAGGCACGCCACATTGCTGTAGGTGAACAGGCCGTCCCCGGTGATCTCGCCTTCGCCTACGCCCAGATGCCCGCGGATGGCCTCCTCGATTTCCGCCGAGCCGTTGACGTGGCACGCCGTGCCCTGGCACAGCAAAATCAGGTGTTTGCCTGAGGGCTTCGTGCGGAACTGCGTGTAGAACGTCACCACGCCCATGACCTTCGCCGGCTTCACGCCCGTTCTTTCGGCAATATACGCCAGCAAGTCCGTCGGCAGCCAGCCATAGAGCTCCTGCGCCTTTTGCAGGATGGGGATCAGGCTGCCCTCGGTGTCCGCGTATTTTTCAAGACAGGGTTCCAACAGGGTAATGTCAATGGCCGTGCCGCCAATTGATGTTTGGTTTAAGCAGTTGCAGCCCATAACAAATTACGCTCGCTTTCCCATTCAATCAAACTCATCTGTAAGTATATCATAAAGCAGGGGATTAAGCAAGTCCCTATGACTTGTATGGGATATTTTGTTGTCGTCGTTCCTCAAAATTTTTATGGAAAGAGGGATTGACATTTCCTTGGATTTGTGTATAATAGGATAGTCGATTGTTTGCGGATTTGTGTAATGGTAGCACGGCAGACTCTGACTCTGTTTGTCTGGGTTCAAATCCTAGATCCGCAGCCAATGAAAAACCACCGAAAAGCCTTGATATACTAGGGCACTGACAAACCCCTGCATCCCGAAGGAAGCAGGGGTTTGTTGGAATAATATTCAACGATTATACAGGCCACAGACGGAACAAACGTAGGCAACATGTCAAAGAGCCCGACTTCCGGG
>Ga0123353_10010575_pt1 | contig 12880 bp, 9 predicted proteins | sample TergutLab28metaG_3_FD_92763 | JGI IMG/M metagenome (GOLD analysis project Ga0123353, IMG submission 92763) | Labiotermes labralis P3 segment gut microbial communities from Petit-Saut dam, French Guiana - Lab288 P3 | ecosystem: Host-associated > Arthropoda: Insects > Digestive system > Gut ...
GATCAATGTAATGACCGTAATGGGTGGCAGGAGCGGAACGATCTCCCCGGTCATCCAGTCGCTGAAGGAGTAGTCCGACCCCACACCGATGGATCCGGCCCTGCAGTACAAAAACACGCTTCCCTGGGCAATGGTCATGGTGCCCAGGGTGACGATGAAGGAATTGATCTTCGCCTTTGCGATCAGCAGACCGTTTAGCAAGCCGAAGAGCCCCCCTGCCAGCATGCCCACGGCAATGGCCGCGCCCCAGGGCATATGCACCTTGCTGAACATACCCAATGTCAGCACAGCGCCCAGGTTCATCACCGCCTGAATGGAGAGGTCCAGCTGGCCGCAGATCATGACCAGCGTCATGCCAATGGCCATCATGGCGTAAAGGTTCGTGGTTTTCAAGAGGGAATTGATGTTAAAGAAGTTGAAGAACCTTGGCGCAAACAGCGCCGCGACCAGGAACATTGCCGCAAACATAATGAAGATACGGTTTTGGTTCAGCCGTGAATATATCTTTTTATCCATTGTCACGCCCTAGCTTTCTCAAAGATTGTGTTTGGATGAACACAATCAGGATAAAGATGATGCCCGTCACGATATTTTGCACAAAGGTTCCGATTCCCAAAAATGTCAATATATTGCTCATCAGCTTAACCGTAATGACGCCGCCCAAAATGCCTACCATATCGCCCCGGCCCCCCGACAGGCTCATACCGCCCAGCACGATGGCCGTGGCCGCCTGAAACTCATAGCCCGTTCCGTTGTAGTAGGCGCCCACCTTGCCCAGGGACGTGATGAAGATTCCGGCGATGCCCGCGCCCAGTGCAGCCAGCACATAGGCGATCATCACGCTCTTTGTGGTGTGAATGCCGGAGTACTTTGCCACATCCGCGTTGGAGCCAATCACCTTTAGCTGCTTGCCGAAGGCGGTGCGGGTCATGACGATTTGGCTGATGGACATCACGGCGAGCATCGTCCACACAGCCAAAGGAATTCCCAAAAAATCCATCCGCGCGATTTGAACAAATACCTCCGCCCGGTCGGGAAAATCGGCCGCGGCAATGTCCGGGTAGATCTGCTTGTTGGAATAGATCCACCGGACCATGCCGTCCAGCAGAAAATTCATGGAAAGGGTCCAGATGATGGCGTTCGCCTTAAATTTGCCGATAATCATGCCGTTGATAAGTCCGATGAGGGCCGCCGCCGCAAACCCCAACAGCAGGGCCTGCGGAACGCCTATGTACAGCGTATCGATAACCACGATGCCGGAGATGGCGATGGTAATCGGCGCGCTCATATCCACCATTTTCCCGGCGTAGGTCACAAAGCCCATGCCCGCGCACACAATGCCAAGCTGCGCGCAGGCGATGATCACGTTTTTCAGGTTGTTGACGGTCAGGAAGTTTTTGTTCACGAAGGTTCCGATAATGAATAGCAATAAAATAATAAAGTATACGCCGGCCCTCGACACGATTTCAACGATTCTGTTCTGCGAAATTCTTCTCGCGTCCGTACCGTTCATAGCGCCATTCCCCTCCCGTTGGCCGCCAAAAGCAGCCGCTCCTCGGAAATGTCCCCGCGCTTGATTTCCCCGATGAGCCGTCCTTCCCTAAGCACGATCACCCGGTCAGAAAGGCCCGACATCTCCGGCAGGTCCGAAGAAATAAGCAATATGCTGTTCCCCTCCTCCGCCAATTCCTGTATCACCTTATGAATCAGCACTTTTGCGCCTATATCCACGCCTCTGGTCGGCTCGTCCAGGATCAGCATGCGGGGGCGGAGGGCGAGCCATTTCCCCAACAGCACCTTTTGCTGGTTACCGCCGGAAAAGTTGGAAATCATGCGGTTATTTTCCGGAGGATAGATTTGCAGCCTGGAGACGACCTCCTTCAAAATAGGCTTGCCCTTCGCCCCGTCATGGATTCCAAACCTCGACAGGGAAGGGATCAGCGCGCACAACGCATTTTCCTCCATCGTCATCCGTAGCGCCAGCCCAGTCAGCTTGCGCTCTTCCGTGAGGTACGCGATGCCCCGCTCCAACGCCTCATACATGTTTCTATTTTTGATCTTTTTTCCCTCGAAGGTGATCGTTCCCCTGTCCAGCGCGTCGATGCCAATAATCGCCCTCGCAATTTCAGAGCGGCCCGACCCCGCAAGCCCACAAAGGCCAAGAATCTCACCCCGGCGGATTTCGAAGGAAAGGTCATGAAAAAAGCCGTACCTTGTGATGTTTTCGGCGCGAAAAATAACGTCGCCCGCGCTTGCCGCGCGCCTTGAATAGAAAATATCCAGCTTCTGCCCCACCATATGCTCTACGAGCTTTTCAGGGGTTATATCCTTTACCTCGCCGGTGAAAACATGCTTGCCGTCCCTGAGCACCGTCACCCGATCGGCAATGGAAAAAACCTCCGGCAGATGGTGGGTGATGTACACGATGGCCATGCCTTGGGCTTTCAAAAGCCGGATGGTATCAAAAAGCCGCTCCACCTCCTCGCGGGAGAGGGCGGATGTGGGCTCATCCATAACGAGTATCGATGGATTCCTGTAGAGCGCTTTCGCGATCTCTACCAGTTGCGCTTCATGCTGGCTGATTTCAGAAATTTCGGCCAGCGGGTTGATATCGGAAAGCCCCACTCGCTCCAGAAGCTGCCTGCAAAGGCGCACCATCTCCTTCTTATCCACAAGGCCATTCTTGACGGGCAAATTGCCTACAAGCATGTTTTCGGCCACAGATAAAGGCTTTGCAAGGCTTAATTCCTGATAGATCATGGCGATGCCTTCCTGCATCGCCAGCAGGGGGGAATACAGTGATACGCTCTTGCCGTTGATGATAATTTCTCCGGTATAGTCGTCGAAAGATCCGGCAAGTACCTTCATCAAGGTAGATTTACCCGCTCCATTTTCACCCATCAGCGCGTGTACTTCCCCGTTGTTCACGCAGAAATTCACTTCGGACACGGCCAGCGTCCCGGGGAAGCGCTTTGAGATTTCCTTCATTTCCAGAGCGAAACCCAATTGCGATCATCTACCTCTTCCATATGGTATTGCGTATATCGCATAGCCTTTTACGCAAGTACTTTTCAGACCTGTTAAAAATCATAGCACCGATCCACTACCCTGTCAACCATTATTTGTGGATGCAAATTGATCATACGAACATACAATTTGATTGTTCAAACTTCTTGCTTGTCATTACCGCCTGTTCGTGATATGATCACTATGGTTCATGCTCTGCACGGAGAAAGGACGGGATGCCCCGATGACCGAACGGCGCGACGCGCTGCGGGCCTATATCGACGAACATGGTGCGGCATCCACGGGCGAATTGTGCGCACTGTTTCCCGACCGCTCGCCGATGACCATCCGGCGCGACTTGGGCTATTTGGCGCGCATCGGCGCCATAACCCGTACCCATGGTGGAGCGCGGGCCTTCCGGCGCGGTGAGGGACAGCATGAATCCTTTTATTATGAGCGCGAAAATGAAAACACGGCGCTCAAGCGCCGCATGGCAGCGCTGGCGATTCCCTTTGTGGAGGCGCGCCGCTCGCTCTTCATCGATTCTGGCAGCACAACGATGATCTTTGCGCAACTGTTGCCGGACAAGGATCTCACCATCCTCACCTCGGCGCCCAACATTGCGCTGCATATCGCTACGCAAAAACCAACATGCTCGGTGCTGCTCACCGGCGGCGCGGTCAACCGCAACACGCTCTCCTGTTCCGGCTATGGCAGTGCGGAAATTTTACAGTCGCTAAACATTGATATCGCGTTCATGGGCGCTTCCGGCTTTTCCGAAGCCGGCGGGTTTACCGCCGGCGAGCATGCGGAATGCATACTGAAGCGCCTTGTGCTCGGCAAGGCTGAACGCGTCATTCTGCTGATGGACAGCTCCAAGATTGGTAGAAATATGCCCTACACCTTCGCGCGGGCTCCGGAGATCCATATCCTGATCACCGATACGGGCCTGCCCGCAAGCATCGAGGAACGGCTGCAAGAGAAAGGCGTACAAGTGATCAAAGCGGAGCGATAACGCTCCATAAAAAGGGGGAATCATTCTTGGCAAACCTGGTGCTGATGCCGCAGATGGGCATCTCGGAGGAAAGCGCAATTCTGACCCAATGGCACGTGCGCGAGGGTGACCCTGTCAACGCGGGCGACAAGCTGTTTTCTATCGAAACCGGCAAGTCATCCTTCGATGTGCCTTCGGATTTCACAGGTACGGTGCTCAAATGGATCGTGCCCGAGGGCGAGGAGGCGCTGATCAAGTCCCCGGTGTGCGCCATCGGTGAAGCGGGCGAAAGCTATGATGCGGATTCAAGCGCAAGCGCCCCGCCGGCACAGACTCCGGCGATTGCGCCCATGCCTTATGTCGCTCCTTCCACGCTTCAGGATGAGCCGGCGCCCCAGACCGCTCTCACCGCCCCAGGCCGCTCCGCCTTCGTGTCGCCCCGCGCCCGCGCGCTGGCGGCCAAGGCCGGCGTTGATCCTACGCTTGCAACGCCCACCGGCCCAGAAGGCCGCGTCATTGAACGGGACATCCGCGATCTGCTGGAGCGGGGCGTTATGGGTGGTGCCATCCCCGCAGAGCCGCTTTCATCGGTTCCGCCGGTTTCAACGGCCCCGCAGGCCGCTCCCGCCGCCTCGTACGAGGACCGGCCCATGTCCTACCTGCGCAAGATCATCGCCAAAAACATGATGGCATCGCTGGCACAGACCGCGCAACTCACCCATACCGCCGCCTTTGACGCCACCGGCATCCAGGCTTACCGCGCGCTGCTCAAGGGGGATCCTGAATTGGGCGGCGTGACGCTGACCGACATGGTCCTTTATGCCGTTACGCGCACGCTTCCGGCTTTCCCTGAACTGAATGCCTGGGTGCTGGAAGACGGCGCCACCCTTCGCTGCTTTAGCGAAGTCAACCTGGCCTGAGCCGTGGATACCGAAAGGGGCCTGATGGTGCCGGTGATCTTTGGCGCGTCATCCCTATCGCTGCTGCAGATCTCCCAGGCTCTCAAAAAACTGGCCGAAAGCTGCCGGGCCGGCATGCAGGCCGAAGCGCTCTCCGGCGGCAGCTTTACGGTCTCCAACCTGGGCATGTACGGCATTGAGCACTTCACACCCATCCTCAACGCGCCGCAGACCGGTATCCTAGGCGTCAACACCATTTCTCCGCGCGTGCGCGAGGTTGACGGCGCGCTGCAGCTTTACCCTTGCATGACGCTCTCGCTCACCTATGATCACCGTGCCGTGGACGGCGCTCCGGCTTCCCGCTTCCTGCAAACCCTCTGCAAGAACCTTGAGCGATTCACCACGCTGCTGGCGATATAACGGCGGGGAATCGGGGGCTTCCCACCCCCAACCCATCGCCGCAGAAAGGAAGATAGGCATGCACGATTTAATCATCGTCGGCGGCGGTCCGGCGGGATACCACGCCGCGGAACTGGCCGCGCAGGAAGGCCTTAAGACGCTGCTTTTTGAAGAGCGCAATCTAGGCGGCGTATGCCTCAACGAGGGTTGCATTCCCTCCAAGGCGCTACTGTACTCCGCCAAAATTTTTGATTACGCAAACGGCGCCGGCGCTCACTACGGCGTGACCTGCAAGGCACCGCGGCTCGATTACGCCGCCGCGGTACGGCGCAAGGACAGGGTTGTCAAGAAGCTGGTGGCCGGCATTGAGGGCACGCTACGGCGCGGCGGCGTCACCCTGGTCAAGGCCCGCGCGGAAATTACAGGGCGCGTGGAGGGCGGCTTTTCCCTCCGTGCCGACGGGCAAAACCATCTGGCTGCCAAACTGCTGCTGTGCACCGGTTCTGAGCCGCTTCTTCCGCCCATCCACGGCCTCAATGACGCGCTGGCCTCTGGTTTCGCGATGACCAACCGTGAAATTCTAGCGCTGACAGAGCCGCCAAAGCGGCTGGTGATTGTCGGCGGCGGCGTCATCGGCATGGAGATGGCCTCTTTGATGACCTCTGCGCTCTGCGAAGTAACCGTCGTCGAAATGCTAAGCAAGATCGCCGGGCCTACCGACGGGGAAATTTCCGCGTTGCTGCAGAAGGAATACGAGAAGCGCGGCGTACGCTTCCTGCTGGGCGCGAAACTGGCCCGCGTGAACCGGGATTCCGTAACATATGAGGCAGATGGCAAGGCCGAAGACATACCCTGCGACAAAGTCCTGCTTTCCATCGGCCGGCGTGCCGTCAGCGCGGGTATCGGCTTGGATCGCATCGGCGTGGAAACCCGGAACAGCGCGGTACCCACGGACGCGCAGCAGAAGACCAACGTGCCCGGCGTATTCGCCGCCGGCGACGTGAACGGCCAATCCATGCTGGCCCACACCGCTTACCGGGAGGCTGAGGTGGCACTAAACGTGATTTGCGGCCGCAAGGACGCGATGGAGTATAACGCCATCCCCTCAGTCATTTATACCAACCCCGAGGTCGCCTCCATCGGCGATACGCTGGAGACCGCCCGTGAAAAGGGCATCGAAGCCCGCGAGACCAAGCTGCCCATGATGTTCTCGGGCCGCTACATGGCGGAGAACGAGGGTGGCGCTGGCATTTGCAAGCTGGTATGGACGGGCAGCCGGCTCATCGGCGTCCATATACTGGGCAACCCGGCTTCGGAGATCATCTCCACCGCCTCTGCGCTGATCTCCCGCGAGGTCAGCCTGGAGCAGGCCAGGAAGATCGTGTTCCCCCACCCCTCGGTGGCGGAAATCCTGCACGAGGGTCTGTTCCACTCGTAAACCTCGTTACTTATAATCATCATAAATAAAGGAGAAACGCCGTCATGCCAAAAAGTCAAGTCGTCAATCCCGCTAAAATGCGCGCCCCGGGCGAACTGACCTTCGCACCCATCCCACTCAACCACTACCAAAAATCCTTCGCCGAGTCGGCCAAGAAGTTCACCAAGGCTGACCTGTTGGGCATCTACAACGACATGCAGGTGATTCGCGAGTTTGAGACAATGCTCTACTCGGTGCGCACCACTAAGCAATACAATGGCGTGGAATACGTCTACACCGGTCCGGCGCATCTATATACCGGGCAGGAGGCCGCTGCTGTCGGCATGGCTTACACCCTGGGCAAGGATGACATTATTTTCGGTTCTCACCGTAGCCACGGCGAGGTTCTTGCCAAGGGCTACGCCGCCATCAAGCACCTGAGCGAGGATGAGCTGGGCGCCATTATGCGCTCCTTCCTGAATGGCGCGACCCTTGCCCCGGTGGAGAAACAAAATAAAACCGGTGATGTCAAGGATCTGGCTACCGATTTTCTACTCTATGGTTTCATGGCCGAGCTGTTTGGCCGTGACAACGGTTTCACCCGCGGTCTGGGCAACTCGATGCATGTATTCTTCACACCCTTCGGCATTTATCCGAACAACGCGATCGTCGGCGGATCGGCGGGTATCGCGGCGGGCGCGGGCCTGTTTAAGCGCGTGAACGGGCAGCCCGGCCTGGTGGTATGCAACGTAGGCGACGCTTCCCTGGGCTGCGGCCCCGTGTGGGAGGCGCTGAACTTCGCTGCGCAGGATCAGCTTACCAAGCTGTGGGACGAGGCGCATCGCGGCGGCCTGCCGGTGATCTTCAACTTCCTCAACAATCATTACGGCATGGGAGGCCAAACCAGCGGCGAAACGATGGCATATGGCATTCTCGCCCGCGTTGGCGCTGGCATCCACCCCAGCCAATTGCACAGCGAGCGCATCGACGGCTACAATCCCTTTGCCGTTATCGACGCCTTCAAGCGCAAGCGCAAGCTCATCGAAAACCGGGAAGGCCCGGTTCTGCTGGATACCGTCACCTATCGCTACGCCGGTCATTCTGCCACCGACGCCTCCACCTACCGTACCAAGGAGGAGGTAGACGCTTGGCAGAAGGTTGATTCCATCACCGCCTTCCGCACGGGCATGACCGAGAGCAAAAAGGCCGCTGCCGCCGAGCTGGATGCCATCGACAACGGCATCCGCGACCGCATCACCAGGATCATGAGGCTGGCCATCGACGAGAATGTCTCCCCGCGTATGGACCTGTTCCAAAATCCCGACGCTATCCGCCGATTCATGTTTTCTAACCAGCGCATTGAGAAGCGTAACCGCCGCCAGCCCGATGTAAGCGCTCCCAAGGAGCAAAACAGCCGTCTCATCAAACTCCGCGAGAAGGCGCGCTATGCCGTGGACGACCAGGGCAAGCAGATTTCCAAGATTCGCCAATACTCCATCCGCGACGCGCTGTTCGAAGCCATTCTTGACAAGTTTTACGAGGATCCCACCCTCATCGCCTACGGCGAGGACAACCGGGACTGGGGCGGCGCCTTCGGCGTCTACGGCGGCCTGACCGAGTCAATCCCCTATCACCGCTTCTTTAACGCGCCGATCTCCGAGGGCACCATCGTGGCCTCCGCCGTCGGCTATGCGCTTTGCGGCGGTCGCGCGGTTCCGGAACTGATGTATTGCGACTTTTTAGGCCGTGCGGGCGACGAGGTGTTCAACCAGCTCGCCAAGTGGCAAGCCATGAGCGCCGGCGCTTTGCAGGTACCGGTGGTTCTGCGTGTGTCGGTGGGCTCCAAGTACGGCGCGCAGCACGCACAGGATTGGACCTCTCTGGCCGCCCATATCCCGGGTTTGAAGGTGGTGTTCCCCGCCACGCCCTACGATGCCAAGGGTCTGATGATCGCGGCGCTGGCCGGGTCCGACCCGGTAGTGTTCTTCGAATCGCAAAAGCTATACGATATGGGTGAACTTTTCCACACGGAGGGCGTGCCCGAAGGCAATTATGAAATCCCTATCGGCGAGCCCGATATCAAGCGGGAGGGCGGCGATCTCACCATCCTCACCGTCGGCGCATCGCTGTACAACGCGCTGGCCGCCGCCGATTTGCTTCAGCAGCAATACGGCCTCTCCGCCGAGGTCATCGATGCCCGCAGCCTGGTTCCCTTCAACTATGAAAAGGTAGTGGAGTCTGTCAGGAAGACCGGACGGATCGTGCTGGTGTCCGATGCCTGCGAGCGCGGCGCCCACATTAACGACCTGGCCCGCAACATCACCGAGTTTGCCTTCGATTCGCTGGACGCGCCGCCTGTGGTGGTGGCCGCGCCCAACGTGATCTGCCCCTGCCCGGAGCTGGAATCTTTCTATTACCCCCAGGCCGGCTGGATTCTCGACGCGGTGCATGAGAAGATTCTGCCGCTGCCCGGCTACACCCCCAGGATGAACTTCACCACACTGGAGAAGATCCGCCGCGAAAAATACGGTATCTGATCAGCGCCAGGGCTTCCACCCTGACCCGCCTCACTTTGAAAGGAACACAATTATGAAAACCAAAGCGGTACGGCTGTATGGCAAGCAGGATTTACGGCTGGAGGAGTTCGAGCTCCCCGCCATTGGGGATAATGAGATCCTGGCGCGCGTCATGACCGACAGCATCTGCATGTCCACTCACAAGGCGGCGATACTGGGTCCGGACCATAAGCGCGTCCCAGATGACGTCGCCCTTCGCCCGGTGATTGTCGGGCATGAGTTTTGCGGTGAACTGCTGGAAGTGGGCAGCAAGTGGGCCGATACGTTCAAGGCCGGCGGCAAGTTCGTCATCCAGACCGCAATCAACGATCCGGCCAACGTGTACGCCGCGCCGGGCTACAGCTTCCACAACATCGGCGGTGCGGCCACCCACGTCGTCATCCCGTCCATCGTGATGGAGCATGATTGCCTATTGCCTTTTGACGGCGAGGCGTTCTATCACGGCTCACTGACCGAGCCGATGAGCTGCATCGTAGGCGGTTATCACGCCAACTACCATACCAGGGCAGGCAGCTACGTACACGAGATGGGAATCGTGCCCGGCGGCAAAATGGCCTTATTGGCAGGCGCGGGCCCCATGGGCCTGGGCGCCATCGACTACGCGCTGCATGCCGACCGCAGACCTTCGCTGCTGGTGGCCACCGACATTGACGACGGGCGGCTGGCGCGGGCTTCCTCGCTGCTCACCGTAGCGGAAGCCGCCCGCCAGGGTGTGGCGCTGCACTACGTCAACACCGCCAAGGTGAAGGATGTGCCCGCGTATCTGCGCGGGTTGACCGGTGGCAAGGGCTATGACGACGTATATGTCTATGCTCCCGTCTCCAGCCTGGTGGAGCAGGCCGACGCCATCCTGGGTCACGACGGCTGCCTGAACTTCTTTGCCGGCCCCACCGACCCCGCCTTCTCCGCAGGCCTCAACTTCTACAACGTGCACTACATGGCCACCCACGTAGCCGGCAACACCGGCGGCAATGCCGCTGACATGCGCGAAGCGCTCTTGCTGATGTCCGCTGGCCGAATTGATCCCTCCACGATGGTCACCCATATCGGCGGGCTCGACGTCACCGCCGATACCACGCTGCGCCTGCCCCAGATTCCCGGCGGCAAAAAATTGATTTACAACCAAATCTCGTTGCCGCTGACCGCCATATCGGATTTCGCCGATCTGGGGAAAACCGACCCGATGTTCGCCCAGTTGGCCCGCCTTACCGCCGCCAACAACGGCCTCTGGTCCCCGGAATGTGAGCGGGTGTTGTTTAAGCATGCCAAGGCCATTTAGCATACAAGGCAACTTCCCTTTCTGTCAAAAAATGAGGGGTGGAATGGAGAATGATATTTGAAATGTAACCATTTCAATTCCGTTATCAAGGAGAGATTTCTATGCGAGTAGCCACCGTTGCCCCGATCATCCGGCAGAGGTATGCCTGTGACGGCGTTGCCCCTGCTGTGGGCTTTCTGCCTGGAGAAAAGGTTTCCGGCGGCCTGTCCGCCGCTGACGAAAATACGCTGTTCTCCGCGCTGCCCGCCGACCAACCGGCGCGGATCGCGATTGGAGGTGTGGGCGCGTTCACCTTGCGCCAACATCATAGGCCCGGCCGGCTCAGCGGCAAAATCGTCGTCATTACCGGAAGTGCGCAGGGTTTCGGCGAGGGCATCGCCGCCGAACTTTTAAAGCAGGGCTGTTATCTGGTTTATGCGGATCTGAATGAGGATCTGGCCTCGTTGAACGCCGCGGGCGCCAATCGTACCTATGGCGAGGGTACGGCGATTGCCGTGCGCTGCGATGTGGGTGATGAGGCTTCCGTGTCCGCCATGGTCGACGAAACCGTCTCCGCCTTTGGAGGGCTGGATTTATTTGTGTCCAACGCCGGCATCCTGATATCCGGCGGGCTGGAGGATATGGACCTGCGGCGCTTTCAACTGGTCACCAACGTCAACTACACCGCTTTTTTTCTGTGCGTCAAGTACGCATCACGGGTGATGAAACTGCAACGCCGCTTCAACCGGTCAGCCACCGCTGACATTGTGCAGATCAACTCGAAATCCGGCCTGGAGGGATCCAACAAAAATTTCGCTTACGCGGGCGGAAAATTTGGCGGTATTGGTCTTACACAATCCTTTGCCAAAGAACTGGTAGAGCACGGCATCAAGGTCAATGCCGTCTGCCCTGGCAACTACTTCGACGGCCCGCTGTGGGCAGATCCGGAGAATGGACTGTTCGTGCAGTATCTGAAGGCCGGCAAAGTCCCCGGCGCGCGTACCCCCGAGGACGTCAAGCGCTTTTACGAAGCCAAGGTACCTATGAATCGCGGTTGCTTTCCCGCGGACGTGGCCTGCGCCATCCTGTACTGCGTGGAGCAGGCCTATGAGACCGGTCAGGCCATCCCGGTCACCGGCGGACAAAACATGCTAAAGTGAGGTATACCATGGGACACAACTGGCAACAGCAGCTCAACGATCCTCAAATGTCCGTGCGCCTTGGTGCGCTGCGTGCATTGCGGGATCAGATTAATGCCGGCGCGCTTCCCCGGCCGCAAACCGGCTGTGACATCAATAACCATATACACACCACCTATTCCTTTTCGCCCTATTCCCCCACGAAGGCGATCTGGATGGCGTACAACGCGGGGCTTTCCACCGCCGGCATCGTGGACCATGATTCCATCTCCGGCGCTCTGGAATTCATCGAAGCAGGGCGGATCCTCTCTTTCCCCACCACCATCGGCTTTGAGCTGCGCAGCACCCATGCGGGAACGGCACTGGGCACGCGCCGCACCAACAATCCCGACCAGGTCGGCGTAAGCTACCTCACCTTCCATGGGGTACCGCATACGCAGATCGGCGCGGTGGAAAAATTTCTGATCCCCCTTTGCAAAGCGCGCGCGCTGCGCAACCGAAAAATGCTCGCAAAGGTCAACGCGGTTTGCGGCACGGCGCTGGATTATGACGCCGACGTAGTACCTCTCTCTCAGCAGCAGTTTGGCGGCTCGGTCACTGAGCGGCATCTGCTCTACGCGCTGGGCCTGCGACTGATCGCAGAGCATGGCAAGGGCGAGCCGCTCCTGCGCTGCCTGCGGACGTTGATGTCTGTGTCCGAAAGCGCTGAGGCGCAGCTAAGCGACTCCGCCAATCCCTACTATGAATATGACCTGTTGAGCTTGCTCAAAGGCCACCTGGCGGAGAAGATCTACATGCCCGCGGGTATGGAGGAGTGTCCTGATATCCGGGAATTGCTGCGCTTTGCAGACGCCCACGGCATCATTGCTACCTACCCCTACCTTGGCGACGTCACCCAGTCGGTAACCGGCGACAAAAAAGCGCAGGCCTTCGAGGATTCCTTCCTGGATGAGTTGTTTGAAACGCTTGTAGCGTTGGGCTTTCATGCCATTTCCTACATGCCCGCGCGTAATACGATGGCGCAGATCCTGCGCGTGCGCGCGCTGTGCGATCGCCACGACATGCTGCAGATCTGCGGCGAGGACATCAATTCTCCGCGCCAGCCCTTTGTTTGCAAGGTGATGCGCGAGCCGCTTTTCGCCAATCTGGTGGACACCACCTGGGCACTGATCCACCACGAGCAGGCTGCCAC
>Ga0123353_10010578_pt1 | contig 12878 bp, 6 predicted proteins | sample TergutLab28metaG_3_FD_92763 | JGI IMG/M metagenome (GOLD analysis project Ga0123353, IMG submission 92763) | Labiotermes labralis P3 segment gut microbial communities from Petit-Saut dam, French Guiana - Lab288 P3 | ecosystem: Host-associated > Arthropoda: Insects > Digestive system > Gut ...
AAGTGGTTTCAGTCCAATTTTTCCATCAGTTGAATGTTCTGATTGACCAAGTGCATATCCGCATTGTCTACCAACCGTCTCGGTCTTGCCCAAGTCCATCGTTCGATCTCGTAACCACCCCGGCATATCTGGTCTTGCGAAGGCAAATAGGAGTTGCTCCCGTTGGTGCAGCCGAGTGCTAGTGTATGTCCATATTTGCTGTACGCACGCAAGCGCAAGGAGATTTCCGACGATGCCTCGAAAGGAACAGGAACAAGCACCACCGGTCCAATTTTAACGAGTGTTTGATCGTAAGTAAAGAAGGATTCTCCCGTTTGTCCTGTCTCATAAAATTCGACGACCTTTGCTAAAAGGTTTCTGTTCCCGGCAGACCATCGTCCCGGCGGAGCGGCTTCGATCTTTGCCAATTCACTGCGTGCCTCTTCCAACGGCATGAGCGGTGCCTCCGGCAATTGGACCTCGCCGATGGCGAGCGATAATTTTTCTTCCCGATAGACGCGGATGTCCTTGTATGCCCTGACGGCATCCAGCGCAGCCACCGCACCGACTTCCATGGCGTGTTGCATGTTGCCGGTGGAACCTCCGTTTGCCATGCGTGGAGCAACATCCCCTTGCATGCCATTAAAAAACATTGTTATTGCGCCCGACTCCTGCTCCAGCCGATCTACCATCACTCCCGCCCAGTCGCGTGAAATATCGGTCGTATTTCCGATAGCCGTACAATGTGCCGTACAGTGAACGATATTAGCAAAGGACTTTCCGTCTTCTCCCTTGAAAGAAATCACGGTCATTTCGGGGTCGTAAGTCCCCCACGGGTTCTGTCCCAAAATGACTCTGTTGTTCGGCAAAATCTGCCGGCGATTGATACCGACCTTGCTTTCCGTTTTTGCCACTCCCATCGTAACAGGCTTCATTTCTTTTACCGATGCCGCTACCGCCGCAACGCACTTCGGTAGGAGAATTTCATTGCAATAGGTGGCAACATCATTTCCGGCATCAGCCCTTCCGGCATCTCCTCCACCTGATGTCAAGGGACCCGAATGGGTATGCGTGGCGGCAACAATCACGTTTGCTACCGGGACACCCGCCGCTTCGCCGCACAGTGTCCGTATTTTAGCACAAAGATCATTATCGAGCAGACAGACGGTTACGCTCAAGAGTACCGTTCGGGTTTGCCCATACTCGAGAGTCAGCGCAGTGACGGTGAGGTCGTCGTGCACCACCGTACTCGGTTTATCGGAGCCGTAACCCGCGAGTAGTCCGCCGAGTTTCGGCGTGATGATCTCCCGGGCGACTCCTGCTTTTAATTTTTCAGGATCATTTGCAAAGGAAAGTCCGGCGACGAGAGTTGCTACTACGATAGCAACCCCAAGCATTGTATTACGAAGAAAAGTACGTCGTGTTGACATTGTTGGGTTGGGGGGTAAAAGGTGATAACATCTTCAATCGAGTTCTTGTAAGCATTGATTTTTACATCCTTGCGATTTCTGCGGCATTCTTTTGGATTCGTCGGACACCATCGGCGATGATGTCCATGTTTTGCTTGGAACCGATCAGCATGTCTTGCGTGAACCAAACCGCGTTGTCGCAAAGTTTGTGATGTTGTGGCAACGCTCCAACGCGCTCTGCCCAGTTGTCGAGCACCGACTTCGGATACACCCGCTTACCGGCTGGCGTATCGTATGCCCTGCGAACAAACTCGATCCAATTCCCGTGCCCGTATCCGCCAAAGCACGAAATCCTCTCGGCATTGAGTGCCCTGAGCAACAAATTGCGGTCGATGCCGAATGTCGCTGGCTCGATGCGGAACATATAAAGGTGCCAGGCATTCACGCCGCCGTCGTAAATTTTTGCCGGAAACACGCCGGGGATGTCAGCGAGAAGTTTGTTCAGGTAAAGTCCATTCTCGTTTCGGGTCGCCTGGTACTTTTCGATGTGCTTGATCTGGGCGCAAAGGATCGCACCCTGGAGTTCGGTCATACGATGATTCACAGCCCGACCGACACCGTAGGAGAAATCGAAACTGTCCGTCCTGCGCCCGCGACAGTTGTTATGGCACCGATAGACCTTTTCGGCGAGAACCTCGTCGTCGGTCAGGACCGCTCCGCCTTCGCCGCTGGGAAGGTTTTTCGTAACTTGAAAACTAAAGCACCCGAGGTCGCCGACTGCCCCGAGTTTTTTGCCGCGCCATTCGCCGATGTGCGCTTGGCAGGCATCTTCGATCACGCGGATTCCGCGTTTTTTGCCGACTTCGAGGAAGTCATCGAGGTTCGCCGGATTACCGCCGATGTGCACGGGCATCAGGCATCGCGTGTTTTCATTGCATGCGGCATCGGCAAGTTTGCCGTCAACTTGGAACGAGTCAATATCAACATCGACCAGTACGGGAAGCGCGAAATGGGCAAGGATCGAATTGATCGTCGCAATGAATGTGTAGGGGGATGTGATGACCTCATCACCGGGACCGATGTCGAGGGCGGAGAGTGAGGAGACCAGTGCGGTGGTGCCGCTACTGGTGGCGGTGCATGTTTTGGAACCGCACATTTTTGCGTATTCGGTCTCGAACTTAGCGACCATATTCAGGTTTGTAGACCCACGAAACCACTGACTGGACTTGAGAACATTGAGCAGGGAGGATTCTTCTTCCCCTTGCAGGATGGGCCACCGTGCTCCGAGGGAGGCATTGCTCACGGGAGTCCCGCCGAGCACTGCCGGTTTGCCATCGGGTGAAGCGGCTTGACCGACGAGCACCGTCGGCGCGACCCCAGCAATGGCGGCGGCGAGTCCGGCTTTGGACGAAGCCGAAAGAAAATCACGTCGTGAAAATTGTTCTGTCATGGAAAACTCCTTGTTTTTTGGGAAAAAGAGGCACATTAGGCAACGGCAGTGTATCGTATTCGGCAGTGTACCATTTTTTTTCTTTTTTGACAGTGGTCTCTTGCCAAAGCGGCAAAATCTGTGTACAGTGGGGGATACCTTCGCCGCAGTGCCGGACACTTTTTTCCCCCTAAACCATGAAACACAAACTTACCCCCACCCTCCTCATCGCATGTTGTCTCGCCGCTCTCGCCGTCTCTTCGGGATGCGGCAACGGCGGTGGCGGTGAAGCAGCGCAGCTTTTTTTTACGAACTCACGGTGGTTGCTTTCCACTAAGGGCATCATTATCGTCGATCCAAAAATTGATCCTGAAAGGCAAGACGATGCCAACCGTGGTGCCGACGCTGTTTTCCTAACCGATGTCCAACGCCATGCAACGACACTTGCCCAATGGCATAACGCTAAACTCCTCATCGTCAGCGAAGCGGAAAAGGAATTTCTCGCCGATCCCCGAGGTGTTTTCTGGAATGATTATCTCGTGAGAGGACGATTCAACGAAGAATCGTGCCTGCCGACGAATCGACCTTTTGCACCGTTTCCGTCCGATGTCGTCATTCGCGGGGTCAAAGAGGGGGATGTCGTTGAACTTGATGACTTGACCTTCCATGTTCTAGAAACGCCCGGCATGGGGAAAAATGCCCTCTCCTATTATATTGACACCAACGATAACATTTTAGATTTCATTGATTTTGATAAACTTGGTATAGAGGAAGAGGATCGCATTAAACGGGAAAATAGCCCCGAATTCAAGGAATACCTTGCCAACAAGGACTTTCGGATTGCGTTCGTCGGCAATTTGATTCACGCCGACGGCAAAATCGCCAATCTCTATGACCTGCAAGACCGATTTCCCGAAGCGAACATCGGTCCCTATCATGGTTTCATGGCTCGTGTACCGCAGTTGATTGCCAGTCTGGAAAAAGTCCGTGCCGTCAAGCCCAAATTTCTTACGTCTTCCCAAACATCATTGATCGGCTGTCCCGATGGAGGTGGTGTCGATGAAACCATCGACACGCTCATTGCACGCTTGCGAGCGGTCTATCGGAACTATTTGAGTACCAGTGCCCTTTGGTGGTATTTTGGCGAGGATCGAATGAATGCGAGTGCCGTTGCTATCCTGGGGGAGGATTTCGATCCCGCCACGCTCGACCGGATGCCGGAAGCGAATAAGTATGATAATCCCGACTGGTTGATTGCCTTCTCGACGACCCGAATGATCCGCTCCGAAACGGGGGATGTGTTTGTGATGGATGTCAATGGTAATCGTGAAGCAGAGCAGATTATCGACATGCACAACAACGGCACCATCAAGAATGTGAGCGGGATGTTCGTCACACATTACCATCACGATCACAACGGCGGAGTGCCGAAGGTTGCCGAGTTCTTTTCTGCTCCTGTCTATGGTGTCGAGCCGCTTGCGGACATTCTGGAGCGACCCGGTGCGTATCGGATGCCGTGTATCCAAAACATTGTGGTCCCTGTGGTGCGGAAAAAAGATGGCGAAACGATGCAATGGAACGAGTTCGAATTCACCTTTTTCGACTTTCCCGGTCAAACGCTGTACCACAACGCCCTGTTGGTGCGCAAAGTTGATGAGCATTCAGGAGACGAGCGACCGATCCTCTTCATTGGCGACTCATTCACACCGACCGGCATTGATGATTACTGTGCGTGGAACCGCAACTTGTTGAAAGAGGGCAAAGGATACCTTTGTTGTCTCGACAAGATTCGCTCCCTTGAACCGTCGCCGTTACTCGTCAATGCGCATGTTGATCCGCCGTTTGAACTTGATACGGAACGACTCGATTACATCGAACGTGCCTTACGAGAAAGGATGGAACTCCTCGCCGACCTGCTTGATGTGCCGGAGATCAATTTCGGTCTCGATCATGCTTGGTGCCGTTTTGATCCCTTTGTAGCGGAGTTCAAGCCGGGCGAACCGTTTACGCTCAAAATGGTGGTCACTAATCATTTTGATGAGAGCAGTGAGTTTCGCATTGCACTCGAACCGGACGATACTTTTCCGTTTCAACTCATGCCCGAGGAGTTGGTTTGGGAATTGACCGTCGAGCCGGGTGCGGAACAGGCGATTGAGTGGACGCTCACGCCGAAGGATGGCAATGCTCTATCAGAGGGGGTCAAACTCGGCTTCCTTTCCGCGCGGGTAACGAACGGTAACTCATTGACCGGACGTTGTGAAGCGGTGATGAAGATGGGTGATGAAGATGATTGACGAATAGCGCAAGGGCAAGGTATTTTAGCCCAGGGCAAGCGGTACTCCGCGCCGCCCTGGGTATGGAATCCCACACGTCGTTTAGCCGCCCCAACGGGGCAAGAGAATGCATGGGGTTATCTTGCCCTTGCAGGGCGGCTAATTTTATAGCATTCCCTAACCCAGGGCGGCGCACCGGATTACTTTTACCGCCGCTTGCCCTGGGCTAGGTATCGTGCCCCGTTGGGGCGGTTGGGATAGCGTACTGCTTTACGGCACACCAAAGGATATGTCGGACAGGACAAGGAGCACAACCCAAAACGACGCGCCCTTATAAGGAAATAAGGGCGCACTCAAGAGGGCGAGCCGATTGCTACTAAGGGCGCATCTTTGCCGATGAAAGCCGGTTTTCCGCTGGGGTGTCGCCGATTCAATGGTGTCATGGTACAAGATCAACTCCGAACCGCCGACTCGGGCTCACGTCCAGTCTGCCATGAAGAGTCATGCGTTGCGATGTACGGCGATCAATAATTTCGATGCTAACATTACTATTCCGTGGAAGCCCGGAGATGATCCTTGTGGCATCCCACATCGCCCGAACTTCTTGTCCATTGATGCTTACAAGACGGTCCCCGGTTTCGGGGATAGCTCTTCTTCCCGTCGCCGAGTTTGTCAACCTTGTCGCCGTTGTATTCGGATAAACTCGCCCAATACGGACACCCAAGTTTTGCGATGGCAATTTGTTGGTATTGCCTGTTGTGTGTTGTTGTTCCGTGGACAACAACGGCGGCGTTGTTGCCGATCTTATGGCAGAGTAATCGGAGTTGCTAAAATTACCGGTGCCAGTTGCCATAACACGGACGTGATAGGTCGTATTTGCATTGAGACTACGAATGTCTACCCAAGTACCCGTCCAATCGACTTCGACCGTGCTGCCGTCGGGAGGAAACGTCGCCTTAGTGCCATACTGAACTTTGTAACCGTTGGCATTGTTCACCCGATTCCACACAACCCTAATTTCATGACTGCCGCTTGCCGATGCCGTGCTGATTACCGGGGTGTCCAGTATGAGCAGTGGCTCATGCAGTGGTGGCTTCGGATCGTGATCAAAACGTTGTTCTTCACCATCATGCAGCGGTGGTGGATTAAAAGGCAGTTGCGGTAGCTGTATACCACCAAAGAAGATACTTTTGATAAGGTATCCCACCACCAGAGTGACAATAACCTCTTTCAATGACCATCGTTTCCGAAAAATCCAACATAAAAGTACGTCGGTTACGAAATTTTCAAATATCCACGCTATAGGATTTTGATCTTGCATAATTTTGCTCCTTCTACAAAAGTCTGGGTATCCAATGACATAATTTTGTTGACACCCATTGAAATGCCCTTTCCAACACGGTATCGGAAAGCAAGCCGAGAAACGGTAACAAGAGTCGCTCTTAATGGGAGCGGCACGCCGATTAAGAAACGGAGTAATCCCACGTACCAAAGTGGTGCATTGTTAGCCAAATGGACAATGCAGATTCTTTCCGCAGTTTACACGCGACACTCCCTTGCGGGAGTCACGTAACTTTGTAAACGCCGATAATCTTCTACCCGGTTTACCGGTTGGTACGTAGAAAACTGTCGTCCGCCGAAGCGATTCTTAATCGTTTGTCAACGTTCTCAAAAATTTCGATCTTCTCCGACTACACTGCCGGAGACTACGTCACGTATTGTAACACACATTTTTGCGAATTGCAAGCGGTTTGGGGAATTTTTTGCATGAGTGCAGGAGGGCGCACAAGAATTTTCGCAAACAATTTTCCCCCAAGAGCCGCAAGTGTAGCGGAGCGGAACTTGCGGGTTGCCGCCGCCAACACTTGCGGTTCTTGGGAATTGTCCCTTGCCTACACATCGGACTCCGCAAACATCTTGCCTTTTCCCATTCTTGCGTTATACTGAAAGAGACCTGCATCTTTGGGATTACATTCATGAACATAGAACGGATTTGGGATAACGTCGGCGACTTTTTCAACGCTCTGACGCGAGGGATCGAAACGTACATCACCTCCCTCTTCGGTTCGTCTAACGCCCGATATATCAAGAAGTTGCATCCAAGAGTACAGGCAATCAACGCCCTCGAACCGGAAATGCAAGGGCTTACCGATGAGCAACTTCGTGCCAAGACCGATGAGTTCCGCGAACGACTCCGAAAAGGGGAAACTCTCGACGATCTCCTCATCGAAGCCTTTGCCGTCTGTCGGGAAGCAGGTCGCCGAGTCCTCGGACTGCGGCACTACGACGTGCAACTTATGGGCGGAATGGTGCTCCACAGCGGTGCCATCTCCGAAATGATGACCGGGGAAGGAAAAACCCTCGTCGCCACGCTCCCCGCCTATCTTAATGCCCTTGCATCCGGCGTTACCACGGGGGGAGTTCACGTCGTTACCGTGAATGATTATCTTGCCCGACGTGATATGGAGTGGATGGGTCCCCTCTACCTCGCCCTCGGCATCACCGTCGCGGCAATCCAGAGCAATATGCCCGCCGATGAGCGGCAGAAAGCGTATCAGTGCGATATTACTTATGGCACCAACAACGAATTCGGTTTCGATTACCTCCGCGACAACATGAAGTTCGCCGCCAAAGGAGACGAAAACTATCCGCCACAGTATCAGCAAGTGCAGGGGAAACTCAACTTTGCGATCATCGACGAAGTCGATAACATTCTCATCGACGAAGCGCGAACGCCGCTCATCATTGCCGGTCCGGCACACGATGATGTTACCCGATACAGTCAAGCCGACAAAATTGCCCGGCAACTTAGAGTTGGCGAACACTTTGAAGTTAAAGAAAAAGAACGCACCGCCAACCTGACCGATGTTGGTGTCCGGTATGCCGAAAGACTTGTCGGAGTCGAATCGTTCTACACCGCCGGAAACATGGAGTGGCCCCATCTGATCGATAACGCCCTCAAAGCGCATCATTTGTACAAGAAGGATGTCAACTACATGATTGACGGCGACGAGATCGTGATCGTTGACGAATTCACCGGTCGAGCCATGCCGGGACGAAATTGGAGCGACGGTCTGCACCAAGCCGTCGAAGCAAAGGAAGGGGTCAAAGTCAAGGAGGAGAATCAAACGCTGGCGACGGTAACTCTTCAAAACTTTTTCAAACTGTACGACAAACTTGCCGGGATGACCGGTACAGGGATGACCGAAGCGTCCGAGTTTTGGAAGATTTACAAACTTGACGTGATTGCGATGCCGACAAACCGACCACTCAAACGGCTTAACCTCAACGACGTGATTTACATGTCGGAGAAGGAAAAGTATAACGCCATCGTGCAGGAGATCGAACGCATCAACAAATGGGACGTGCTGGCACTCGGCGGCGAAGACGAAATTTGGGGAACCCTCATTCGGGAAGAGGAAGAACGCGTGGAAATCACTCCGAAAGGTTCCCGAGCACCGGAGTGGATCGAACGCAAACAGATTAAAAGCATTTCCCAAAAAGGACGACCAATTCTCGTTGGAACGACCTCCATTGAAAAGAGCGAACTGATTTCCCGAATGCTGGATCAAAAGGGGATCAAGCATCAGGTGCTCAATGCCAAGCACCATCAACGGGAGGCGGAAATCGTTGCCCAGGCGGGTCGAAAAGGGGCGGTGACGATTGCAACCAACATGGCGGGGCGTGGTACGGACATCATTCTCGGCGGTAATCCCGAGTCGATGGCGTGGAGCAAGTTGCAGGCGGAATATCCGACTCGACTCGAAGTGCCGCGCGATGTTTGGGTGAACCTCGTGAACGAAATCGAATCAAGAGAGCAAATGAAGCCGGAAGGAGAAGTCGTTCGGCAACTGGGCGGCTTACACATCATCGGCACGGAGCGGCACGAAGCCCGGCGGATTGACTTGCAACTTCGTGGGCGTACCGGTCGGCAGGGGGATCCGGGGAGCAGCCGGTTTTTCCTGTCGCTCGAAGACGATCTGATGCGGATTTTTGCGGGCGAATGGATCAAACGGATGATGTCCTTTCTCCGAATGGAAGAGGGGCAGGCTATCGAACACAAAATGGTCAGTCGGCGAATCGAAGGGGCACAGCGAAAAGTGGAAGAGCGCAACTTCGACATCCGCAAAAACCTGCTGGAGTATGACGAAGTGATGGATTATCAGCGAAAGTCTGTCTATGGGTATCGGCAACGAATTCTCGACGGGGCGAATTGCAAAGAGTTGATTTTTGAAATGATTGATGCCCAAGTCGATAAACATCTCGGTGAATTTCTCGACAAGGATTATGGTGCCGCCTCCTTTGCCGCCTGGGTTCAATCAAGATTGAATACGGAGTTTGAAGCAAAAGATTTTCGCAGTCTCGAATTTGAGCAGGCGGAGGAATTTGCCGTCGATCATGCCAAACGGATCGCTGCATCCGCCGTTCTTGACCAGATCGACGAGAACGTCTCGGTCGATGCCGAAGAGGAAGATTGGAATTGGCAGGCACTTGCCAAGTGGTCGAATTCGGCGTGGCGGACGAGTTACACCGACCGTGAGTTGAAGAAAATACACCGAGACGACATTGCCGAAGTGCTGATCGAAAAGGCACACAAGTTTATCGAAGGCGTTGACCTTTCTGACGGCAAGGAACTACTGGGACAGAACTACGGGCTCAAAGTCGGAATCGGTTGGATTAAACAAAAGTTCGGCATCGAGTTGAACTTCGACGAGGTAAAGGAGTACGAGCCGGACAAACTCCGCGAAAAACTCCGAAAACTGACGCACGATAAGTATCGGGAAAAGGAAATTCAATTTCCGGTGCTCGGCGGATTGTTGCATTTTACCATCAAGGATCAAAGCGGTCGGCGATACAATCGGGAAGGACTCGTCGAATGGGCAAAGAACCGATTCGAGGTGGATTTATCCATCGACGATCTCAAAAACAAGCAGCGGCAGGAAATCGAAGAAACGATGTTTGCCCAAAGTAAATTGACATCGGAGCGGGCGGAAGGGGTGTATAAGGAACTTCGGACGCGCTTGGATGCCCTGCTGACTCATAGCGGCATTGACCCAGACGAACTGCGGAAAAGCAAGGAAGGACAGGATTCCGAGAAGGGGATGGGCAAAGTGGTTGTTGGCTCAAAATATGCAGCGCGAAGCGTTGCAAAGATGTCAACGAAGTATACCGGAAAGTATGCGACATCAAAATCGGCAAAGGTAGAACCGGTAAAGCCAAAATACGTTCTGAAAAATGATACGGAACTGGAAAATTTTTGTACATGGATCAACGAAGAGTTCGCTCCGGATTTGACGACACAAAAAATGATCGGTTGGGAGGTGCCGGAATTGGAGGATCGGCTCAGTTCGTTGATTGAACGCAAGTACAATCCCGAGATGCGCGGAATGGAGCGGTCATTGGTGTTACAAATTCTCGATACGGTCTGGAAGGATCACCTTCTCGTGATGGATCATTTGAAAGCGAGCATTGGACTTCGTGGTTATGCCCAGATTGACCCGAAGGTTGAGTACAAGCGTGAAGGGATGCGGCTCTTCACGGTTCTTTGGAATACGGTTTATTCCCGCGTAACGGATTTGATTTTCCACATGGAGCAACTGGATCAGGGCTTTGTTCGGTCAACTTGGCAGGAGACAGAGACACGGCATGAAGAGGCGGGTTCGACGTTGAGCGACTTCGCCAAAGAGCAGACCGAAGCGGGGGAAAATGTTGGCACCTCGGACAAAAAATTGGAGCCGATCCGCAACAAGGGACCGAAGTATCAGGGACCGTCGGTGGGCAAGAATGATCCTTGTCCATGCGGGAGTGGAAAAAAGTACAAGGCGTGTTGCGGCAAAGGGAAAAAGTAAAAAGAGAGCCCACCGCTACGACAGCGGGCAAAATTTTGTCCAAAAACGTTTGCAAGTTGGGGGCGAAACAACGTGGAGTGACTTTTGTTGCACTTTCGCAATCTGACGATTGCGAAAGCGTTACTTTTCTGTTATAATGCACCCGCTAGAAGGTTGCTTAACAAAACGATCATCCGATGTCTGGAAAAACTTCACGCCGCCAATTTCTGAAAACTTCGAGTCTCCTCACCACCGGTGCTGCGGCAGTCGGAGGACTCACGCTCGCTCAATCCGCTAACGTTGCCGGGAGCGATCTCATCAAACTCGCACTCGTCGGCTGCGGCGGACGCGGCAGCGGTGCCATCCGAGATCGTGTCCAAGTCGGCGACAACGTTAAAGTTATCGCCGTTGCCGATGTCTTCGAAGGGCAAGCAAAAAATGCCGCCAACAGTCTCCGAAATGGTGCCAGCGACTCGGAAAATATGCTCCACGAGAAAGTCGATCTTCCCGAAGACCAAGTCTTCTGGGGGCTCGATGCCTACAAGAAGGCAATCGCATGCCTCAATCCCGGCGATCAAGTTGTGCTTGCCACTCCGCCCGGTTTTCGTCCCTACCAATACCGCGCTGCCGTGGAGCAAGGCTGTCACGTCTTCATGGAAAAGCCGATCTTCATTGATGCTCCCGGCTTCCACCACACGATGGAAACCAATCGGATGGCAGACGCTAAAAATCTCAAAGTTTGCGTCGGTTTCCACTATCGTGCCGAGCCGCGGCGCGCCAACTGGGTCGAGCAGATTCACGCAGGCAAAATTGGCGAAGTGCAATACACCCGGGTCTTTTTCAATGACAACGGCATCTGGGTCCGCAATCGAGAACCAGGAGAAGGGGAATTGAACTTCCAAATTCGCAACTGGTTCCATTTTCAATGGGTCTGCGGCGATAACATGGTCGAGCAACACGTCCACAACATCGACATCGGCAACTGGGTCCACAGCAAGGGGGATCGGATGGGACACCCCGTCTCTGCCAATGCACAAGGCGGGCGCACGTTCAAAACAGGGCGTGAAGATTTGATGCGGCAGGCTCCTCCCTTTGCGGACCGACAGGCTTGGGATGCATGGTATCAACGCAACCGCCAAGCCTTCTTCCGGCATGGCACGGCGTGGGATCATTTCTTCACTGAATTCACTTACGCCGATGGTTCCCGAATGTACAGCCAAGCCCGGCATATCCGGGATACCTGGACACAGGTCTCGGAGTTCGCTTGTGGTACAGAGGGGCACGGTTTTGTGGGGGATTCTGCCGGCACACAAACAGGGCAGTTGTTCGGACGGGATGGTCAAGAAATTTGGAGAAATACCGAGCGTGCTCCGAAGGGGGGACACCAGTTGGAGCATGATTTACATGTCAAGACAATCCGCGACGATACGGCGAGAAATGACGGTTACTTTGCGGCGATGTCCACGATGACGGCGATTCTTGGTCGTGAGGCGGCATTTAGCGGCAGGGTGGTTACATGGGACGACCTGGTCGAAAAGGGACGACCGTACCATCCGAACGGGGAGATCACCAGTTTCGATCAAGAGGCTTGGATCCAACCCGACACCGATGGTTTCTACGAAAGTAGCGTACCGGTGCCGGGAGTGTATAGTCCGTTTGCATCGTGAGCAAGCGGGCTTACGCGCAGCCGTCCTTGCACTTGGTCGCCCACAAAATCTGGAAAACGTAAAAATTGTGCTTGACATGTCCTCTGGCGCATGCTACAATCGTGCTGGGTTGTGGGGCGGTTGTGCCCCCTTTTGATACCTCTGGCTTGGATAACTATGAGCACACTTAATGCGGGGAGCGTTTTCCCTTTTGGGGCGTTCTCACGCGACTTTGTGTAATGTTGTATAGCCACCGGGTGGCTCTGGGAAATTGCTTTCCCAGAGCTCCCACAGATCCGTGCGTGCGGACATTA
>Ga0123353_10010581_pt1 | contig 12877 bp, 9 predicted proteins | sample TergutLab28metaG_3_FD_92763 | JGI IMG/M metagenome (GOLD analysis project Ga0123353, IMG submission 92763) | Labiotermes labralis P3 segment gut microbial communities from Petit-Saut dam, French Guiana - Lab288 P3 | ecosystem: Host-associated > Arthropoda: Insects > Digestive system > Gut ...
AGAAATTTACAGCTTCAGACTAAATTCTGATTCGAAGCATGGGAGAGAATGTCATTCATAACGTACGAAAGCTATCAGTGTCATGGCAATTAAGCTACTGGAAAAATGAACCTCGTGTAACAGCTATGCTTTCGGTTCACAGAAACTTATATCTCACGCGAGGTACGGCTTAATATAGATGTTATATCAAACTTCCAAACTGGTGGGTTTAAAGGCGAGCATGTCAAGACTACGTGTTTGACTTGACAGTGTTTAACGTCAATCAAGCTTTGTTGTACGGACCAAAAATATCGTTTCTACATTTCGTGATTAACTTCTGCCTCTCATCCCAATTGACCTCACGTCACAAAAATGTCCTGATTTTCCCTCCACTAGCTGCAGTACGGAGCCTCACGTTACAACCCCACAAGTTGTGCACATTAGAGCTCAGAAAGATCAGATCATAGCTCCAAGTATTTTGTGTATTAAATTAGAGGGACTTAGACAATATATAAATGTATTGAAGAATAAAAAACCAACTAGATGCCACTTGTTATTTTCTCATAGGCTCAACATGTTTCGGGCACTACTATACCCATCATTAGGAGCTCGCGACTGTGATGTCGATTACCTCATTGGTCGTTTCGTTCTTCGTTTGTTGTATGTTGGAGGTTAGGTGCAGTTAGGCTGGAGTAGTGTCCGATCTGCAGGCTTGCAGCACGGACACTACTCCAGCCTAACCGCACCTAACTCCAACCTACAGCAAACCAAGAACGAAATGACCAAAGTGGTAATCAACATTACAGTTGTGAGCTCCTGATGATGGGCATAGTAGTGCCCGAAACATGTTGAGCCTATAAGAAAATAACAAGTGGCATCTAGTTGGTTTTTTATTCTTTTGTTATCACAGTGATGCACGGTCCAATAAACATCAGATGTAAATGTATTTTAGTCAACAACCATACTGAAATTTTACATATGAAGTTCCCTTAAGAAAAATGTTTTTTTTAATTTGTACACGACATTTTATTACCTTATGCGCCACTACGCAGCGCTAATTTTATTTTCACATCAGCTGTTCACACTCAGACGGCACTTGTATTATTAATATTAGGGATTCGAAAGGAACTAAGAATTTACGTAAAAGCCTCAACTGACCCAAAACTTGTTAGGACAACATATACAGGTAAAAATAAACACACGAGCAAATTAATGCAGTTAAACGTCACATAAATTTATCTTCCTCCTTGGAAAAAACCGTTAGGATAGTAATGCAATGAAAGCTTCAAGATTTATAGGATAAAAATTGATTAACCTGTCCCGTGCATATGTGTTAGCGGCGTCAACAGCCCATTTGCTAGCACTATCTTCAAAATAGATCTGAGGTTCCGTACAAAACCACAGAATAAAGTGAGTTGGATTTCTCTTTTTGTCCTTCGTTGCAGAGCCAGAATGTCTTATCATTCTACTGGTAATGCAAACAGTAAACAGCTGGACACGCTATTTCTGATAAATTCATTACAATCGAGGCTTATTGGACTGAACACGTCGGTCAGTCTGAACAGTTTATTTCTAAACTTCACAACAAGACCATTTCGAAAGAACTACTTCTTTACATTCTTGAGACTTGCCTGTCTAGATTAAAAATTGTACGCTTCTTGGATAGGCCAGCTTCAAGTATTCGAACTGCTTTGCTAAATAAGGAAATTGTTTCAAGTTGTAGTCTCTGACAAACCTTATAAAGCAGGTCTCTAACTGCCCTGTGTGTCTTTTCCTCACCCTCACATTGCCCATGAAAAGGATGGTCTTCCGATACAGACACTGGCTTCAAATATATCGAAAAAACAGTCGCTGGCAGCCAGTAAGTGTGGTCTCCTTTTTGGATTTGAGGGGGGGAAACTAAAACTTCTTCACCGTAAAATCCAGAGGGTTACAAAATAGTATCATACAACAATGTTAGGTTCTCAAGGACGGCTCCACCTCTCAAAGTTGCTTCCCTGTTATTCAAATGCGACGCTTTTTTTTTAAATGTGTAACGTCATAGATTCCAGCTGTTAGAGTAAGTGTTAATTACAAGTGCGCGGGAGTAAACTGCACGACCTGTTTGAGGTACAATCCAAGAATGTGTCTGGTGGGATTAAGAAAGCCCACGACAGTTGCTCTTTAGATTGAGATTGGAAGTCTGGATGCCAGAAATAAGAAACAATGCTAATTACTGTGTTGTGATGTTCAGTGAGAGGCTAAGTGTGATAATATCTACCGTGGCAATAGCGGGTACATATAAACAGCCTTTATACGTAAATCCTGCCCCTAGGTTATAAATAGTATTCCCGAGAAAGAAAAATATGTTTTTTCTATCACTTTTAGAAAAAAACTAACTCATGTATGGAATACCATAAAGCCGAAATTAACAAAATATGTATACAGTATATGTATACAGTATATGTTACTCTTGCGTATTCGTGTATCACTTTACAATCAGCCTGACCTAACATATTTCCCCCTTGCTTCTTCCCCTACTCTGCCACCGCTTTACCGGAAATGAGAACCGTGTCAAGGTCGCGTGTTTAGCCAGTCTATCCCCTGCACTATATTCATAGCATTACATACATGATTTATCTCTTCCCCTATTAACTTCATTGCTATAACATATGTTAAATTGCAACACTGCGTTTGTTAACGTAAATCCTGCAGCATTGTGGTTGGAAAGCACTTTGTGTCTACATGTTTCTTTAGCTGATGCGGGAAATGAGACAGTGTAGTCGGCTTAATGACTACTGTTATGGGCTGAACAACCTAGGGGTCGTGGTTCGAATCCAGGCAGGGCTAAGAAATTATTTTTTTTTCTCCAACGCGTCCAGACAACCTCTGGGGCCCACCGAAGTATTGAGGACCGGGGCTTCTTCGCCTGGGGTATACTCGTAGTGCCTGAGGCATAAGGCTGAACTCTTACCTTCACCTAGTGCTGAGGTTAAAAATGAGTGAAGCTGTACCTCCACGCCTGGTGCACAGAGCGACAACTCTCACTGACTGCGTACTCTGTCTTGCGGCAGGTTGGTAGCGTCTCCCAAATCGAGTTCCCCAGAGTGTGCGATCTAGTTCTTCCTCCTTCAAATTCCATTACCTTGTCTTTTCCTCAAGGTCATCAAGTATCTGCTTACGTCTTCTTGCTCCTCTTCTAATTCCTCCTATCTTTCCTTCAATAACTTGCTTTATACGGTAGTTCCTACGCAAGATGTGACCAACCAAATTGGCCGACAAATCTATTGGCACACTTACCTATATCTTTAAGCTGAACCAGAATCAGATCACAGATTTGTAATGAGTGTACTGCAGGCAAACTCCACGTAGCACAGTACTTCTTCAGAAGTTAATAGTTGCCGATCTAATCAGGACATTCCCAGCCTCTAATAACACAGGAAGTCCATAGGAAGTTCATAGCCTCAATTACACTTACAAACGATAAATAGTAATATTATTATTTTGTCTAAACTTAGGCCTTTCGCGTAGTTGAGGTTTTGATAAAAATCTGTAAGCATATCTCAAATTTTCCATTCGTGCTGCATGTACTGTTATTCCCATCTTCAGTCACTACAGCTCTCCAGTATCACAGAGTAGAATGTAAGTCCTGTAACGGCATATTAAAGTATGCTATAAAATATGGTGAACTACCTTCCCGACTGCTCTGTATTTGGTGAAAGGTATGACGTACAAGTATTCTAATGACGTGGCGGATCCACTGCGTAGTGGGTTGACTGTTTTCTGTCATGTCCATGTATTCTCCAGAAGCTTCCATTTCTAAACTGTTCTTACAATTTCAATGCGTTTTTACACGAATCTGTAGTTATTTTTGAAGATAGTTCTATTCTGGAATGTGACTTCACGTATTCTTTTAGATGGGCACCGACGTTACGGGGAAATAAACTCCCTCCATCTTCAGAGTAATAGAACAAACTACGCGTCACACGTTAGAAGAGTAAGAAAATAATAAAAAGAGACAAACACAAAAAGAGAAAAACAAGAAAACAGAAAATTGAGACAGTAATAGTTTTTACAGCCGGGATATGAATAATACAACATAGCCACACCACTGGTGCAATTAAATGCACTTATTATTGCTGTCATCCTTCTTATTGGTACGCTGCTCGTGCGGTGGATGAACCACGACTCGTTGCCTTCAGTTACCATTTCTCGTTTTGTCTCTTTGGCTATCATACATTTCTCTAAGTTACTGAGAACTTAATCTTCGTTGCTCCTAATTAATTAATTTTTAAGCACTCCAATATAAAATAAGTTCCTGAGATTACAGAGAAACGAAGGAGGATTGCTCGAATATAATTCAATAATTAACAAAGCGGTTACAGGAGTAATGAAGTCTAAATATGTGCTGAGTTTGGGTAGAAACTGGCCATAACCATATCTTGAATATTATCCTCTGTTAATGGGAGGTGGGTTTTGTGTTTAGCAAGGCTTCATAACCATTACACAGAGACTAATTCTGCGTCTAAATAACGGGATAGTAAGATGAACCTTGTGCTACCACTGAACTGTTTATACGCAGGCTACAGAACTATTCATGCGCATTGCAACACAGCAACAACATTGACTATCTTCACTGCTACACGGCTGAAAAGTTCTTAATCACTAAGCACAAGTTTTTTCTCTTGTTTCTGCTTCTTTGTTAGACACTTTTGATTCACTATAAGTACAGTTAAAGGCAAAAAACTTTAGCCGAACGACAGCTTCATAACATAGTAAAAAGAAAAGTACCCAAAAGTGCGGGTAGTGGAGGGAGTATCATTTGAATAGAGAACATTTAAAAGAATGTTTCAGTAGTTTTTACATTTGTGCAATATTGTTAGGGTATTCTAATTAAAGGACAAGAAATCACGAGATATGTAAAAAGTACGGCGAAGAAATTCGTACGGGTCTGTGTGAATGTTGAGGGTAGATGCGACTTCGATTATCTCGTCCTACAGGGAGCATAAATTTAAAATAAAGTTTACAGAAAATGGTTTTATAGGTACGAATGCTTTTGAACAGATTTAGAAATGTCTCTCATTAAAATCTTATGATGAAAGTTCAATTGCTTATACAGTTCTAAGTGAAATCCCACCAGAAGCAGCCAACGCATAATAACATTCACAGTGGGACTGTGTCTTAACCACAATATTTCTCGTCACTACAATGGGGTCACAGAAGGAAACCACTAAATTGACTACGTCCACATCTCTCTCTATATTAGTCTCCCTCCTTCGGCGTAATGTCCTGTGTTCCCCCTGGTCAACTAGACATTCTGGTCACACAAATTTTAATAATGATAATCACATGATTGCATCTGCTAACGTCAAATCTTTGAGATGTTCGATAAATTCCTGAAATAGCCCTGAGGGGAAAGAAACAGTTGGCAGGAAGATAAAAGTCTTGGACATTCTTCATTCTTAACATCCATGGGACCTGTTTACCGGTGTCAGCATCACTCATTCCGCCCGCTACGAGGTCTGTAATGGATGATTAAAATTGTATGCTATGTGAAGTGGCCGCACGCTCACCACAGCAGCACTGCACAATGTCTGCAACACTCGCACCTCAGCCCAACAAGTGACATTATAAAGCTCCTCGCTGAATTGCCGACAAAACCAAGTGGATTAGTACAGTAATAATGCTTCAGGTTAGAAAAGGCAAGCAGCGAAATCAGTGGGTCCAATAGCCCTCTGCTGGATGTGTCTGCATGACATCTGTTTGGACACCAGTTACAAGGCACTTCGCCCAATGTGATTCACACAATGCGATCATTTTCGGTTTATAACGAAAACGGGTTCAAAATAACTACAGGTCAGTATATACTTTCAAATTTTTTTAATACACTGAGTGACAGCTTGTCTTCGTCTGCATTGTAGTACCCTTCTTCCAACTTTAATCTAGTCAGGATATATTCCATCCTTATTTTTTGGAATTCATTACCGTTTTCACAAAAGCTCTCCACTGGACTCTACTCTAGCAGCCAAATAATTCATCCATCTTCATGTTATAATGCTTGTGAGTCCATTTAAAAATTACTCCAACTACTCATAGGTCTTTCAAGTTTTCTATTCCCTTTGAGTACTCAAAGATTTGCAGCAATTTCTTATTTCTCATATAGTAGATACTTGCCTTCTCTTGTCAATCCTCATTAATTCAATGATCCCAAAACCCCTGATAAAAGGCGCATATTATTAAACACGTCTTTCGAACCATTCACTTTATATAGAATTTATTTTTGTCTATAGATTCTCGACCTTGAAACGTCAAGTTCTGAAAGTACCCTTAGTTTGAAAACGGGGAAAAATGCAATTTTCGAAACTTACTCTATTATTATTATTATTATTAAATACCAAAGATGGGTAAAGTTCATATATAAAAGTTCAGAAATATTATTTAACAACATAACAGTCTTATAGAATTACAAGGAACTCCTAGCCGCGCAAGTAGTTCCAAATTCCCGTTGCTTCCTCCCTATTCGGTCCAAGTAATCTTCCAGTGCCCTGGTGTAAAACACCGTCAATCTATGTACAGTAAAATAGCAGTTTTGAAATTCTTGAAATAAGAGTTACTCAGCCTAGTCAGTTACAGACCTGCCAGGCTCACACATCGTGTGACTGCCTTATCGTCCGTCTAATGGAGCACGTAAACCAAACCTCGTACAGCACGGACTAAACGTTTTAAAATGACTTTTTCAAAAATTACAACTAATTAATTAATACAAAGACAGAATATTCTTATCGCCGGACACGGCACTGCAGAACGGACGGAATCATCGGTCTCCACGCAGCTACGATGTTGTTCACTCCACGACGAGCATTCCGGCAACAGAAAATGCTCTATATATAAACCAGTAATTTACAATGTAGTATTCCACGCATGCAGATAGACGTCAACATCACCGCCGTTCGTTAGGCTACCCTTCTTGCTCTTGCTCCGGATTAGTGCCGCTGTTGCAAAGCAAGTTGTCGTATAAAATATTCACACAGTGTGGACATATGATTACCGTACAGCTGCTTGCTGAAGTAAATACCTTCGGGAAGAATGAAACACCGAGGAGCTGAATTCAACCTCGAAGTACACGAAGATCCCAGAGGCGTTCTATGCGATTGTTCATCCATTATAAGCCCTTCGAGTTCGTTAACTTGAGGTATAAGTCTGATATAAACATGATAAAGAGCGGAGGTACCACGTCGACAATACATACAAAGAACTGTTGACAACATGAGAATATAAAATTACAGTATATACAAAAAATTATATTATTTATCAAGGACTGTAGAGCAGAAGTAAAACACAACATTGGAGGCATTATTTAATTACGTATTCCACTAAATAATCAACAAATTAAAATCACTCTTAAGAAGTTACAGTTTCGACAAAAATGTATAAACTGTCATAGAAATTTATTTTAATGAATTTCCAGCTGACAGTTTATTTTATGTATTTTGTGTTTTCTCAAACTGCAGTACGCGTGCCACTACTGGTACAGTACACGGCCTGAATATATAAACAAATATAAAAAAATAAAAACTTTAAAAAATAAGTAAAGAGCAACTGGTTTGTGTCAATTTGCCAGTATTCAGTGTTGATAGCAACATTATGTAAATCATCCGAACTGTCAGCCCGAATTTCCAATATCAGCTTTTTCATTAATTACAACCAATTATTGGTGGTATAATGAAATTCTGAAATTTCGTTTATTGGCACACCAGAGAAAACAGTTTGAAGTCACTAATATATTTTGTATAAGCTAGTGTTCTAAAACTGTATACAAATAAGAACCGTAGAAAAAAATAGTATTCAAATGGCCCCCCTTTCACACTAAATATATCTAGAACAGATAAATAGTTCTAGAGAGAAATTATCCGGAGAGATGTGACACTTCCCATTTACGTAAACTTTGAAACTTGTGGATATAAAACGTAGCAGTGAATAGTATGATGATTAAGAATGATTAAAGACTAAAGTGAATAAGTTTTTTGGTCAACTTCAAGGCACATTTCCAGTACTTGCCCTCAGGTACTTAGGAAACTAACGACAGATAATCTCAATGATATAACAGATGATCATTTCGAGAACCACAATAGGAAAATTCCGAATATGAAAAAGAACTTCCAAATAATCAACCAAGATATACCGTGGAAGAAATGAAAGTAGTTGGGCTGTCAGAAAGATATATAGAACCAATCGCTGCTCACAAGTTTCACTGTCGATTCCACAAAAAAAAAGTAATGTATTACTCAACCACTTAGCACTTGAAAATGTTTCTGACACACAGTTCCTGGTCTAGCCGCACAAAACTTCCAACCAGTTGTATAGTAACAGGCCGCTCCCAACGGCAATTCAAAAGGGGCAGCTCTGCTATATAAAACTGTCAATATTTAAACCAAACACAGTTGCGAGGTCTCGCTATTCAAGAACACTTCTTTTTGGTTCAATAGGAAATTCATTGTTTGACTAAAGTAATTTACCATATATTCGGTACTCTTTAAATTATGAATAAATCAAGCAATGTAAAGAACAAAAATGGAAATACAAAGACACGCCAGTCCTGGTTATGTGTGTACAATCTAACGCCGCACTCAACTATGTTTCTCGATTTCAGTGCGGTACTACAAATTCTTCTATTTGTCTCTAAAGAAAATATTCAGTCCTGTTATAAGTGCAGAAAATTTCGATATAGTTCCGAAATTAGATTCGCCCCGAAGAAGGGGATTTTGAGCACACCCAGATGAGACGGACAGTCCGCGTAATATATGTAAAAAAAAATATTTATTTCTAACACTTTTCAGGACCCAATGTACCCTCACAGTATGATTGTGGAAATAATAATATAGAGCAATAAACAGTGTAACTAATTTCTGTATTCATACGAATAAGAACAAGAGACTGGCAGATTAGAGAAAATGACTGGCAGAATGAGACTGAATTGTTAGAAGTAAACTGACCGACTGAACTGAATGGAACGACTTTCTTAGTAGAGTAAAATTTCTCTAGGGCGATGAAAATATAAGAAGAGATTTATGTCGCAATTTTCACCCAAAGTGAAGTCCAGAAAATGAATCCCTGTCTCTTAATCTACCGTAGCTTTATTATTACACACTGAGGGAAGGGAATCTCAGAGTCATCAATAACTGAAACTTCGGCAGAGGGCTGAGACGTCCAGAATGATACGTCGGACCCTGGTTTCGCAATATGCCGAATGATGTTGCACACCCGCCACACACTCTCCCATAAACAACGCAAGCCATTTTCATTTCACCATTTTAATGTTTCATAACGAATCGCTTTATTTTGACTAATGAACGCTCTGGTTGGGTGCTCAAATCCAATTTGATTTCTCTTTTGTCATCTCTTCTCTACTAATTAGAGAAGCTATAATTCTCCAAACATTATGGTAAGTTGTAAATATATTACGAAAGGAATGGAATATCACAATTTATAGACGGCGTTGAGAAACGGGAATGGTTAAGAGTCAGCAGCTAAGAATATTCGGTAATTTAAACTGATGGCGTTATTGTGTTTATGACTGTAATATTAATACATTTAAAAATGTTAATGGTGACGGCATTTAGGTGCATTCGCATTCCTCTGATTCTCGACGAACAGGTTTCATAATACAGTTTGAGAATTAATCACAGCAGCACGTGTTTAAATACAAAAGTTCAGTTCAATATTACTCAACGAAATATACTTCACAATTAATTTCTGCACTGTCTCCATGTTACCTGCTCATAATTAATTATAGTATACAAATAGTCTCAGAAACATGGGCCCACAAAATTTAGAATTCAAATGCGTTTTGGAAAGCGAAACGTTTCACAAGGCTGTGTCAAATTTGCAAATTAGGAAATTACTTTAGAACTCTTACAAAATTTTATCTCGATTACACAAACAGGACAAGCAACCAAAATTAAATGTACGTGACTGTCACAAAGTTCGTCATGTTTTTGCAACTGAAAAAGGATGGTTTATAGAAGTCACTGCTGTGTTTATCATTATGGCTGTCAGGTTTGCAAGTAACATACACTTCATGCAGTGTACTCGAACTGAACATATTTAGCTTCGAAATAAATCGACCTTACTTCCAGATGAATACTTTTTTTTTCCTTCGTAATATCAATAAAATATTTAACAATCTAGAGCCAGCAGCTGTAGCTCTTGTCACTTTATCTGCGCTAGTTATGAAGGCACTTTTTTTTCCACTTCAATCACTGCTCTGCTTGAAACACGCGACGCGAATCCATAACGTGTCATAAAATGCCCCAAAACCCTTACGTTTTCTGGGCGTAGCTAACAGCTATTGATTTTATCATGCCATCTCACTTTGATGTTAATTGCATTTGTTAAAGTTTACAATACTTTCTACTGGACATAAATGAAGTCCGGGGTATTTTGTTGCACCGTTAATTAACGTAACTGGGAATTATTCCAGGTGTAACAACAATATGAATCGTTTGACTGTTTCAAAACCACGGCCACCTAGGAGAATAAATCAAAAAAATACCGTCGACAAAACTTTGAATTATATAGAGGGCAAAATTATTTTATTTCAAAATTTGTGTCTCTGTCTTGATGTACAAACTTAGCTTTTACTACAGACAATTTTAAAATAATTTACATCACCTTACTCTTTCGACAGATATTCGAGAGAAACTGGAACACCACTGACACAGTATGAGAACTTTATACACTCAAAAATCTATTCTTACGATACTACAAGGCAATAAGTTTTTATATACTATTAAATAAAATTTTTAATTTTATATAAATAAATATTTATCCAATTAACTTCCTACATTGTCACATTTTATCTCAGCTTCTTTTCATCTCCTTTCTACGCATGATATTCGAAAAGTCCAAGATGACAAGCCGGGATTATAAATGAATTGAATAAATCGACTGACTTCTTCGCTGATGCTGAACTATTAAGGTAAGCAATAGGTGACGCTTACGCGAATACATAAATTCTAAATTGAACTAGAAAGTATGTTTGTAAAAAATTGTAAATTCGAAAAAGAAACATGCCGACAGTATAGCTTCACACACACACACACATATCGTTTGAATATAGGACAAAATCCTAACAGCTCAAGAAACTTAACGAAGTACAATTATTTGGAACCTGCAGACACAAATCAAATTCGCATTCAAGCCAAACTATAGAGCACAAATATTTTTGCCAACCATATTAGATTATTTCGTCTTCCTGTCTCCCATCTGAAGACCAACAAACTCCACGAAGCGGAGTTCCGTGTCTGAAGGTAATAATTATCCCGACATCCCACAGAAACACCCCCTTTCACAGAACGAGGAGCATCGTTACCATATTCATAATATCCCGCCATTATTCGAAGGCTGATTGTCTGTGTAACATTTCATCACAATGGATAAGGAGTTGTTAGGCCAAGATTCGATTCTCATACCGAAAGACCATCCCTTGTTATTTGTCGACGCCTGCCTATTCAGCAGGTTCACAGCTGCTGTCCACATCTGGAGGTCACCATTTCCAACTAAAAAGTGTGGACTTGTGCAATGACATTATGACAAGGAACCAACCACATAAGTGAGTTTCTGACTGTTACGAAGAAAGTCGAATTATTCAGAGTATAATACAAAAGTTTCCCAGCGGAGTTCTGTGCGGGTGATTCATTAAGCGTGTTAAACAATTTGCATTATAGACCTCCATGAAAACTCTCACTCATATGTTAGTGTACATTTAAATAATATTACAGGTCAGTAGGTCAAGAAACTGAAATACCCTTCACGTTTTGGTTACGTACCCTATATCTGTATTTTAAAGGGATTTTTCCAGAGGTTTAGATGTTAATATTGGGTCATGGACAGAAGTATGGAAACTGGGCAGACGGATGAATTAACACTAAGCATGCAAGCAGAAAAGCGTAAATCTTTGCGTGTGTGGTTTTAATTATGACTGGTACTGTCCGAGAACACTGACTGGAGGTTTCCCATATCAAATTTAAAAAAAACGTCTGTCCCAAAGATCTAGGAACTAGCATGGTCACATACAGTCAGAATGGTGGAGAGATATGATATCCATGTAAGGCGTTCTTTTTGTACTTTTAATGAACCCCTAAGTCTACAAAAATTAAAATTAATATTATATGAAAGCTTTCAATTCCCTACTAGTTTAAGTGTTCAGTAAGGTACCTGTATCCTTGAATGTGACGTAATAAAGGAATGGATTATTTTACGTAATCAGAACCTTCCACATTAGTACTGTCGTTTGATACTGCAGTGTGATAAAGTGGGTTGGAATATAGTACTTATCATATAACAAGGAAGAAACAATGAAGAACATTGTCAAAAAGTTGAATGGTATGAACCGTTTCACAGCCTTCGGCCTAAGTGGGATAATAATATTTAAATGTAATTTAGACCACTTTGGTGTATGGATGTGGGTCCCAAGGCTCGGGATAGGGTGCAAAGGAGGTGCCTTCAAACACTTAAATATTCATGTCCCACAAAAGCGAGAATCTTCCTTATAATTTCTGGCAGGACAGCGGATCGGCAAAGAAAATTCACTTCCACGAAATTACTCTCTATCGATGCCACACATAAAAACGCTAGATTTTCTGAAATATAAACCTATAAAAAAATTCTGAGGACAGAATTCGACATTATTAAACAGTAAATAAAACTCTACATGTAATCACCACTGTGTTAAAAAGATATATATCTCCTAGTACGATATTTTCTTCAATGCCCCACCCCTCTTTTGTCTAACATAATATTAGTTATGGACTCAATAAATCTCTGAGCAATTGTGGGAAACAAAGAGATAACACTGCAGACAATCGGATTAATTTTGACATTATCATGAGGGACGTCAGACACGGCCAAAGTTTTAACA
>Ga0123353_10010582_pt1 | contig 12876 bp, 10 predicted proteins | sample TergutLab28metaG_3_FD_92763 | JGI IMG/M metagenome (GOLD analysis project Ga0123353, IMG submission 92763) | Labiotermes labralis P3 segment gut microbial communities from Petit-Saut dam, French Guiana - Lab288 P3 | ecosystem: Host-associated > Arthropoda: Insects > Digestive system > Gut ...
CGTCTATCATTTGCCCGCGGCTAGTGGCGGTGTTGGCTCCCCAAAAGTTTGCGGCTTGCCCTTGTCCTGCGGCGTTCACGGCACCTGCGCCGTTGTTCCGGAAGACGTTGGGCCCGATAGCGGCGAACAGGCCCCAGGGCGTGAGCTTGAAGCCGTCAAAGGTGAGCGGCACGATCAGGCCGAAAGCGTCAAAGTTGTCCATGGACGCGGCGGCGCTGTCGCTCGTAGTCAACGAGGGGTTCCACCAAGCTTGGTTCCCAGCTTGGCCGCCCCAGTTGTCATTGTAGGGCCGCGCCCAGAAGGCGGTCACGCTCACGTTGTCGTTGAATTTGTAGTTAAGGCTGACGGCGGCCATGTCGTCGCCCATGACGGTGGAACCAAAGGTGAAGCTCGGGTTGTTGAGAGGCTGGATGCCCATGCGCACCTTAAGATCGGTATTGGGCACTATCCAGTCAAGATAAGCCCGGCGCACGCCCACGTTGACCCCGCGCTGGCCGAACGCGCCGTTGCCTAGTCTTGAGCCGGCGGCTAAGCCTTCTTGGCCCCAATGGGTGGTGCCTATTTCGAAGAAGACCGTGCCGCTGAGGTTTTCAGAGGCCACGGCGTCAATCTGGATGTTGATACGCTGCAGGGCGGTGAAATTGTCCGTGTTGTTGGCGTTGTACCCGGCCCCGTAACGGTCTCTGTGTTGAGTACCGGGTTGGCGGGCGTTTCTCGCGTTACCTTGGCCACTGACGCTAAAGCCGTTGACTCCGGTGTCCCGCGTGAATGAGGCGCCGTCGGTATAGGCGAATTCAAATTGCCACTGGCCCTTGGTTTTCCAGTCAATGGCCTGGGCGCCCGCAAAGCTGCCCAGCACCATGCCGGCAGCCAGCAAAAGAGTCGCAAGTTTTTTCATGAAAGTATCCTTCCTTTTTTGCGCGCCCGAAGGCGCAAATGTTGAGTAGGGCGACACACAAAATCTTTCCGCGTGACTTAGATTTACACGAGTTCAAATTTTTTGGCAAGGGGTTCGGTGCAATTTTTTTTACTTTTTCTGAAAAAAATTTTTAGAAAATTTCCGCATATTTTTCCTTTCACAGTTTCCGTAATAATTTATACACAGTACGATGAAAGGTAGCGGGCGTTTGCGCGCCTTTGCGCCTGTTCGGCAGCAAGGCGCAAGGCCGGGCTTGTTGACAAAGGCGATCTTTTTTTGCCTTTGTCGGCAGGCCACATGCCCGTGATGCCCGCTCGGATCCTCTTGGGGGTCAATTTGGGGGTGGCAAGGAAAAATTTTTTTACCCGGAACCAAAGCGGCGCGGCTTTGCAAAAAAGAGCCGCCGCGCAACCTGCGCTCATGGCGGCACGAGTGGTCAAGGCATCCGTGTACTTCCGCTACAGCTTCTAAAAAAACGCATCACGCAACACCTGGGGGGGCCTTTGGGCCTCCCCTTTTTTTTGGCGCATTGAAAACCAAATTGCGGGATCCCACGGCAATCAGCAACTCACTGCCCGCCGCGCACGGCCTAACCACCCCATTCCAAAGGGGGAGTTTTTTCTCCCGACACGGGTTATGGCGTAAGCAACAAGGAGTTGTCCGTGGCAGAGACGAAGGACATGCCCCTGCGCAAGATGCTCGGGAAAAGCTTCAGCCCGGGCGAAGGCCTGGCCTGGTTTGGCGTGCTGCTGCTCATTGCGCTGCTGGGGGCGCATTTTTTTCGGGCCGGCAACCACCCGCTTAGCCTGTGTTTTGCCGGGCTGCTGCTGTTCCATTGCGGCAGCGCTCCCTGGAAAGGCTTCGTGGTCGGCGCCGCCCTGGCCTGGGGCGTCCTGGAATGGGGCGTGACAACGCAGCACATGATCATGCTGCGCATGCATATGGGCGTCCCCTGGCTGCGGGGCGCGCTGATTCTGTGTCTGGCGGCGTGCATGACGGCCCTGGGCGCGTGGCATACCCTGCGGAAAGCGGAACGCCGCAGATCCGCGACACAAGCCGGCTCGGCATATATACAGGCTGCCGCGTGCATCCTGGCCTTCCCGGCGCTGTATGTTCTACGCCGTTATCTGCCTGATGTTCTTATCCTTGAACGGTTTTTCCCGGCCTGGGGCGGCATGCAGATCTTTGTGCTTGCCTGGTATGCCGGACATATTGCCGGAAAACTTCATAATCCCCTGACAAGCCCCAAAACCCGGAAAATCGTCTGGCTTGCCTTCACCCTTGTGTTCTTCGGGCAACTTGTGCTGGGCATGTCCGGCATACCCGAAATAGCGCTGTCGGGCTCGCCCCATGTGCCGATTCCCGCCTTCATCCTGTTTGCTCCGGCATATCACGGTTCCTTCAGCATCATGGTCTACCTGGCGCCAGCCGCAACCTTGCTGGCAGGCAGCGCGTGGTGCAGCATGCTTTGCTACTTCGGCGCACTGGAGGCCAATGCGTCTCCCCTGAAGATCAGGCGCAAGGCGCCGCCGTTCCTGGCAACAGCGATGCGCTATGGACGGGCGGTCATCCTGGTCGCGGGCCTGGCGACGGCCTGGATCCTGCGGCACTGCGGCGCGCCGACGACGGTTGCGCTCGGTTTGGCCGCGCTTTTTGCGGCAGGCAGCCTTTTCCTCATGCTGTTTGCCGCAAAAAAATATACGGGCATGGTGCATTGCACCACCTTTTGCCCCCTGGGCCTGGTGATCAATGTGTTGGGCAGGCTGTCGCCGTGGCGGATCCGGATTGACGGGCAACGCTGTGACGGATGCGGCGCTTGTGAAACGGCATGCCCGTACCGGGCGCTTGACGCGGCCTGCCGTGCCGGCGGAACGGCATCCTTAGCCTGTTCACTGTGCCGGGATTGCATCGGAAGCTGTCCGCGGCAGGCCGTTTCCATGCGAAACTTCCTGCTGCCGGCAAACATAAGCAATGCCGCGTTTACGGTTCTTCTGGCGGTGCTGCACGTGGTTTTTCTGACAGCGGCACGGCCTATGTAACGTTGCCGTGCTCTATTCCGCCTTCAAATCCCGGAGCATCAATGTTTGTATCGCCAGGCGCGGCGCTTGCGCGCCCTGGAGTATGGCGTACACCGCGTCGGTGATGGGCGTTTCAATCCCGTGCTCGCGGCCGAGGGCATGCACCGCCGGCGCGGTTTTCACCCCTTCGGCCACGGAACCGAGCTTGCGGACAATCTCCTCAAGTGTTCCGCCTCCGGCAAGCGCCAGCCCCACCCGGCGGTTGCGCGACAAGTCGCCCGTGCAGCTCAACACCAAATCGCCAAGGCCGGACAAGCCCATAAAGGTGCCCGGCCGCGCCCCCAACGCCGCGCCGAGGCGGCTTATTTCCGCAAGCCCGCGCGTGATCAGCGCTCCCCGCGCATTGTGCCCAAGCCCCAAGCCGTCGCACAAGCCGGCGGCTATGGCCATCACGTTCTTGAGCGCTCCGCCGAGTTCCACGCCGCATACGTCCGTGCTGGAATAACAACGGAACACGGGCGTGGAGAAGGCCCGGCGCAGACGGGCGCCAAGCGCCTCCTCTTCGCAGGCCAGCACCACCGCCGTGGGTTGCCCGTCAAGCACCTCCGCCGCGAAGGACGGCCCGGAAAGCATCACATAGCTGTACGCAAGCGGCGCCAGCAGCTCCCGCGCCAGACTGCTCATACGCAAGCGGCTGTCCAGCTCGATGCCCTTGGAGGCATTCACCAGCACCAGGCCGGGGGCAAAATGCGCCCGGACGCTCCCCAAAAACTCCCGCATGTGCTGACAGGGCACAGCCAGCAGCACAAGCTCCCGATCCGCAAAAAGCGCCGTATCGCCCGTGGCCCGCAAACGTTCATGCAGCAGGCGGCCCGGCAGGTAGCGCGGATTTTCGCGGCGGGCATTCACCGCCTCCACAACAGCGGCATCGCGCGCCCACAACAGCACCTCATGTCCGCCGCAGGCCAGCACATGCGCCAAAGCCGTGCCCCAGCTCCCACCACCCGCAACCGTGATGCGCAACGATTTTTTTCCGGTCATGACGACTCTCTCCTGTATGGCGTTTTGTATTGTGCCTCCAGCGGCCAAAGGGAGCAAGAGTTATGTTCGCGCCCTCCCGCCCACGCCTTGCTTCCCGCGCGGAGACAGGATAAGAACGCATCCATGCCCTACGAATTTACGCCCGGCGAACTGGCGATACTGCGCATCGTACAGTCCGATCTGCCGGATTCCCTGACCCCGTACGCGGATATCGCCCACAAGGCCGGCGTGGCCGAAGCCGAGGTCATCGCCTTGCTGACGCGCCTGAAACAGGAAGGAGCGATCCGCCGTTTCGGGGCCAGCATCAAACACCAAAAAACCGGCTGGACGCATAACGTCATGGTGGCCTGGCGCGTCGACGAGGCGCTTGTTGACGCCGCCGGAAATCTTGCCGCCGCGCACCCGCATATTTCGCACTGCTATTATCGCCCAAGCTCGGCGCCGGACTGGCCGTACACCTTTTACACCATGGTGCATGGCCGCAGCGCCGAAGAATGCCGGGACGCGATCGAAAGCCTGCGCCGCGAAGAGGTGCTGGACGAATACGCCGCGCTGGACAGCCTGAAAGAACTGAAAAAAACGTCTATGATCTATTTTTAGGAGCCCCCGATGTACGCAGCCTCACTCAAGCTTTTCGAACAGGCCCGCGCCCTGATCCCCGGCGGCGTCAACAGCCCGGTGCGCGCGTGCAGGAACGTGGACAGCATCCCTCTGTTCATCAAAAGCGCCGGCGGCAGCAAGATCGCCAGCGTGGACGGCCGGACGTTCATTGACTTCGTGCTTTCCTGGGGACCGATGATCCTCGGCCATGCCCATCCGGAAGTGACCAGGGCCATCAGCGAGGCCGCCGCCAAAGGATCGAGCTATGGCGCTCCCTGCGAGGCGGAAGTGGAACTTGCCCGGCTGGTGGCGGATGCCTTGCCCTCGGTGGATATGGTGCGCATGGTCAATTCCGGCACCGAGGCGACCATGAGCGCCCTGCGCCTTGCGCGCGGCATCACCGGGCGCGCCAAGGCACTTAAATTTATCGGCTGTTACCACGGCCATGCCGACCCCTTCCTGGCCGCGGCCGGTTCCGGCGTCGCCACGCTGTCCATTCCCGGCACGCCTGGCGTGCCGCCCGCCACCGTGGCCGACACCCTGCTCGCCCCGTATAACGACCTGACGGCCGTGAAAACGCTGTTCGAACGCCACGGGCAGGAAACGGCGGCCATTATTGTGGAGCCCGTTGCCGGCAACATGGGCCTTGTCCTCCCGCAACCCGGCTTTTTGGAGGGGCTGCGCAGCCTGTGCGACCAGTACGGGAGCCTGCTGATCTTCGACGAAGTCATCACCGGCTTCCGCGTGGGCTATGGCGGCGCGCAGCAGCGCTTCAAGATCGCTCCCGACCTGACTACGCTCGGAAAAATCATCGGCGGCGGCCTGCCTGTCGGCGCGTACGGCGGCAAAGCCGAATATATGCAGCGCATCGCGCCCGAGGGGGACGTATACCAGGCGGGAACCCTTTCCGGAAACCCGCTGGCCATGGCCGCTGGCATCGCCACGCTGCGCATCCTGCAACGCAGCGACTATGCGGCCCTGGAAACGCGCGTCGCCGCATTCGCCAAGGAATTGGAAAGCATTTTGGCGGACAAGGGCGCGCCTGTTCAGGCGCTTAGTCTGGCGTCCATGTTCTGCGTTTTTTTTACGCGGGAAAAAATTGTTGACTTCGCCTCGGTAAAAACAGCCGACCTCGCGCTGTTCACCAGCTTCTACAAGCAAATGCGCGATGCGGGCGTGTACCTTGCACCCGCGGCCTTTGAAGCGGGCATGTGCTCCTTCGCGCACAGCGACGACGACTTTAACCATACCCTGGATGCCGCGAAGAAGGTGACATTTTGACCCCAAGCCCACTGAAAAAAGCTCCGCGCGAAAAACCGGGATCCGCCCGGCCCGGACGCACGTTTACCGAAGAAATCGCGGACATCGATCGCAGCATCATCAGCCTTCTGCTCAAGCGCCACCGATTGTTGCAGCGCCTTGCGTCCCGAGGCCGTCCGGATGCGAAAACGGAGCAGGCGCTGCGCGCGGCCTGGGAAAAAAACGCCACCCGCGTCAGCCGCGACCCCAAAGTTACGCGGCAGCTTTTTTCCCTGCTGCAGGAAGTGCATTTTCTGCCCAAGCCCGATCCGGATGACGAACCGCGCCAGGCATTCGGCCTTGCACCCGTGCGGCAGCCGGTCACACTCTCCATGCCCGGCCCCAAGGCCTGCCGCCGCGTGCGTCTGTATCTGGCCCTGGCGGCCGGTTCCGGCCAGCCCCTGTGCATCGACGACACCTTGTTAAACGACCCGCTGACGGAGTGCGTCAAAGCCTTCAACCAGGCCGGAGGCCGGCTTGCCTGGCAAGAGAACGGCTCTGTGCTCGCCCGGCCGGGCGCACCCCTGCCGCTGCCGGACAAAGTCATTTTCGCGGGGGACGACAACCTGAATTTCCACCTGCTGCTCGGGCACTACCTGGGCAGGCCCTCCCACGCCAAATTCACGGGCGACAGCAAACTCAAACTCAGCGACTTGTCGGCCCTGCGGCATTTTACGCCGCTGCTCGGCGCGCGCCTGACCAACGTTATTCCCGGCGCCGGCGGCCTGCCTGTCCGTCTGGAGGCTTCGGGCATACTGCCGCAGACAGTGCCTATTCCCGCGGACCTGCCCGCTGACGCCGTGACCGGGCTGATCCTGGCCGCGCCCTGTTGGCCGCAGCCCGTGACCCTGGATCTTGCATCCCACCCCCAGGCGGATGCCATCCTGGAAGAAGCGCTTGATATCCTGGATGCCTGCCGGGCCGGCATCGAACGTGCCGGCAGGCGCGTGCGCATCCTGCCGGGCGTCACGCTGCCCGCTGCGCCCGCTGTGGGCATGGATCTGGCTTTGGCGGCCACGCTGCTGGCTCTGCCTGCCTGTACCGGCGGTACTGTCCGCCTGACGGGCATATGGCCCGATTGCGCACCCGGCCGGGAACTTATACGCCTGATGGAAAGCGCGGGATTGCGCGTGGAACGTACCGCCGATGCCATTGCCGCGCGGCTTTCGGAAAACGCGGCAACGCACGCAGGCTTGTCCGGCTTTTCCGATCTGCCGGAGCGTTTCGCGCCTTTGGCCTTGGCCCTGGCCTGCCTGCCCGCCCTGCGCGGCCGGAAAGCGCAGTTGCCGGAACTGCCGCCGGGGCTTGCCGAAACCGAATGCGACGACTTTCTGCACGCCTTGGGCGTTGTGCCGGAAGGAACGCGCCTGCTGCCCCCAAAAGCTCCGGTACAGCGCGACGCTACCCCCTGGACAGCTCCCTCGCCGGCCTGGGCCATGGCCTATGCGCTGGCCGCCTTTGTCCGGCCCCACCTCAAGCTTGCCAATCCCGGCATCATGACGGCGCTCTACCCGCGTTTCTGGGCGCTCTACAACGCGCTGCCCGAAACGCAGACGCCCCCCCGAGCCGTTCAAAGCGAAAAACCCGAGGAACACCATGACGAGCCAAAACGCAAACGCGTGCGCCTCTCCGGGGTCTATTCCGGACCTGAAGGCCCAGTTGGAGAAACTGCGCGCTGAAATCAGCGGCATGGACGCCGACCTGCGCGCTTTCATGGCTGCGGAAAAACCGGAACAAGGCATTGTTCACGCCGGGGATATCCACAGACTGCGCCAGGAAAAATTGCAAAAACGCCTGGAAATGGATTACTGTCAGGCCAAAATACGCTTTTTGCAAAGCGAAGGCGCCGGGACGCTGCAATAATGCCGGAGGGAAATATATGTCGCTTGTTTCCGCGAAAATAGCTTCAGCCCTGGAAGCTTCCTCCTGGATCCGCAGGATGTTCGAGGAAGGCATCGCCCTGAAACGCCAGTACGGCGAAGACGCGGTATGCGACTTCAGCCTGGGCAACCCCGACCTGCCTCCACCCCCGGCGGTGGCGGAAGGCATGAAAAAACTGGCCCAAACGCTGGATCAGCCTTTTGCGCTCGGCTACATGCCCAATGCCGGTTTCGGCTGGGCCCGGGAAAAACTGGCTGATTGGCTCAGCCGGGAGCAACAAACGCCTGTTGCTGCCGCGGATGTCATCTTGACCTGCGGCGCGGCCGGGGGCATCAATGCCTTTTTCCGGGCCGTGCTCGATCCCGGCGATGAAGTGCTGTGCTTTGCCCCGTATTTTGTGGAATACGGCGCCTATGCGGACAACCACGGCGGCGTGTTCAAGCCCGTGCCCAGCACCCCCAAAAGCTTTGCGCCCGATCCCGACGCGCTCGAAGCGGCCGTCACCACGCGCACCCGGGCGCTCATCATCAACTCGCCGAACAATCCCACGGGCGTCGTCTACAGCCGCGAACAGATCGAACGCATCTGCACCGTGCTGCTGGCCGCCTCCGAACGCAACGGCAGGCCGGTCTTCCTCTTCTCTGACGAGCCTTACCGCTTCCTTGCCTTTGACGGCGCGCAGCCGCCTTCCGTGCTGCCGCTGTACCCCTATGCCGTGCTCGGCAGTTCCTTTTCCAAAAACCTGAGCATGCCGGGCGAACGGCTCGGCTATCTGGCGCTTTCCGCCGGCATGGAAAACCGCGGGCAGCTCATGGCCGCCCTGACCATGACCAACCGTACCCTGGGCTTCGTCAACCCGCCCGTGGTGGCGCAGCACCTCATGGCCGCCGCGCTCGGCTCGCATGTGGATGTTAAGGTATATGAACGCCGCCGCAACGCCATGGCCAAAGTGCTGACAGAGGCGGGCTATTGCTTCCGGATGCCCGAAGGCGCTTTTTACTTTTTCCCGGAAGCGCCGGGCGGGGATGACGTGGCCTTTGTGCGCCGTCTGGCCCGGGAGCGGGTGCTTGGCGTGCCCGGTTCGGGCTTCGGCTGCCCCGGACATTTCCGCCTGGCTTTCTGCGTGGATGAGAAGGTGATTCTCCGTTCCGCCAAAGGTTTTGCCCGAGCCCTACGAGGCTAGCAAACGGATCATGCGCCGAAAACGTGCCGGGGGCGGAAACTCTTTGCCGGATTTCCCGCCCCCGGCACTCCTCATTGCAATGCTAGAAGCCGAAGCCGTCGCTGTCCGAGCTGGAGGAGCCGAAGCCGAAACTGTCGGGCACACCGCCGCTGCTTTCTTCAGCGGCCGCTTCCGCCACGGCCTCGCCGGCAGCGGCGGCCGCGCCGGCGGCAGCCACACCGCCGGTGAAGTTCTTCAAGTTCTTGACAATGGCATCTTTGATGATGTTTTCAAGTTCCTGCTGATCCACGGGCACCTTACCCTGGAACGGCGCCATTTCCTTACGCAGCGCACCGACATCGGTGTTCTGGCTTTTTACCTTGGCTTCAAGCTGGCCGATCTTCTTTTCCTGTTCCTCCGCCTTGCCCTGGAAGGGCGCCAGCGCTTCCACGCGGGCCTGGAGCGTGGCGATTTCCGCAGCCTGGGCCTTCAGAGTGTCCGCTTTCTCGGCCATGGCGTCCAGCACTTTGGCGACCATGGCCTGAGACTGGCCTGTCATGGGCGGCACGGAGACGTTGGCGCCCACCTGGGCTTTCATGCCGGACACGAAATTGGCCCAGGGCTGGCTTTCATCATACTTCAGGTTGATGAAGGCCGGATACAAGTTGGCCAACCAGCCGGCCGCCATGGGGGCGGCCAACGCGGCGGAGCAGCAGCACAGGCTGCGCCCGGTGAGAAAACCGGCTATCTCGGCGACAGCGGCGTCTTCCTTGCCGGTCAGCAGGGCAAGAACGCTTTCCAGGGGGAATACTTTGCGGGCTACATCAGACATATCAGGTCTCCTCTCCTTGGGAGTCTTGTAACGAAAAGCGTTTTCTAACGCCGTCCTATCGTGCGCACATAGGTGAGCGCGGCCACGCGGTAGACAAAATGCCCGAGCTTGGACCAGGGCAGATACGCGAACAGCATCCACACAACCACCAAATGCAGGTAGTACACGGAAAAGGCCCAGCTTACGCAGTCCATCAGACGGAACACCTGCGCAAGCAGACCCGTGACAGCCACAGCCCAGATAACGCCAAGCAGGTACCAGTCATAGAAACAGGAAGCCTGAAACTTGGGATCCAGCTTCATGCGGCGCAGGGTCATCACGGCCAGGCCGGACAGCAGGCCCACCGCGCCGATGTTCGCCAAAATCTTCACCGGGAAGGTCAGCGGCATGGGCGTCGGCACATCCAGCGCGGGGATGACCTTGCCTATCCAGTGGCCGCCCGCCACGATGGAGGTGACGACAGCCAGGATTACAAAGCTGTAAAGGATAGCCATGTGGCCGAGTTTCCGGTCGGCCTTGTCAACGCCGCAGTCCTGGAACTTTTTGTGGGTGACGATTTCCTCCACAAGCACATCCCACAAATGCAGGTACCAGGGTTTGACGCTGCCGAGCATGAGGATGGCGCCTTCCGGCTTGAAGCGATCCAGAAGCTTCCTCGTGCCCCTGTACAGGATATACAGGGCGCCGAAGAAGGTGAGGATGAAAATGGGGTCAATGGTGTAGTCGCCGTAGAAGATTTCGCCGAACACGATACGTCCGTCGGCGGCTCTGGGGAACCAGGAACCCTTGATGTTGGAGCGCACGGCCCAGACGAAGAGCCATAGGAAGGCGGGAATCGCAACCAGAAAGGGCAGCCCCTTGATGGAACTCATCCACCCGCCGACGATCGACGGGGCAACCAGATCTTTGTAAACCATGTTGCGGGCGGCGGCCATCACATCCGCCGGGCGCGCTCCGCGGGGGCACAGATCCGCGCAATTGCCGCAGTTATGGCAAAGCCACAGATCCACATCGTTCATGAGCTTGTCCTTCAAGCCCCAGGAAGCCCACACCATCTCCTTGCGGGGATAGGGATTATTCGCCGGGGAAATGGGACAGGCCACAGCGCAGGTCGCGCACTGGTAGCACTTTTTGAGGCTTTCGCCGCCGGCGGCCCGGATCTCGCGGACAAAGTCCGGATCGGGCCTAAGTTGTATGCATTGAGCCATGTTGCCGTCCTCCTACATGCCCTTGAAGGGGTTGGGGCCCTTCTCAATGATGCGGCGCACGAAGTCGTCGATCATCGCGGGAACCTTATCGTATTCGTCAATGGCCACTTCAAGCTGTTCCACGCGCGAAGCTTCAATGCCGAGCCGCGCCAGGGTTTCGGCAATGTTTTCCTTGCGGCGGTTGCAGATTTCCGAACCCTTGATGAAGTGGCATTGATAATCGCTTCCGTACTTGCAGCCGAGCATCATCACGCCGTCGTAGCCCTTGGACATCGCGTCGGATATCCAGATGGCGTTGAGCGAACCCAGGCAACGCACAGGAATGATGCGCACATAGGGGCTCCATGCCTTGCGGCGCATGCCGGCCATGTCCAGAGCGGGATAGGCGTCGTTTTCGCAGGCCAGAATGAGCACGCGCGGGCCCTCGTTCTTCATGTCCTTGGGCACATGGACTTCGCGGATCATCGAACCGATCTGGTCGATATTGTAGTTCGCGAAGGAAATGACGCGCTCGGGGCAAGCGCCGAAGCAGGTTCCGCAGCGGCGGCAGCGCGCCGGGTTGGGCTTGGGCGTTCCCTTTTCATCGTCGTCCAGCGCGCCGAAGGGGCATTCTTCCGTGCAGCGTTTGCACTGGGTGCAGCGCACGAAATTGAAGACCGGGTGCGACATGTCGCCGGAACGCGGATGCACCGCCATGCCGCGATCGGCGGACTCGATGCACTGGATGGCCTTAAGCGCCGCACCCTGGGCGTCTTCCTCGCAGGCGTCGAGCGTCAGGGGCTGGCGCACGCAGCCCGCTGCGTACACGCCGGTGCGGCGGCTCTCATACGGAAAACAGATGTAGTTGGAATCGGTAAAACCGTCAAAAAGCTCCAGATCAGGAAAGTCCGGCCCTTGGCGGTACGCGAAGTTGACCACAAGATCTTTGGCCGTGGTCGGCACGATGCCCGTAGGCAGAACGACCATGTCCACTTCCAGGTCAAAGTCCATACCAAGCAGCGTGTTGGCGCAGGACACGACAAGCGCCGCGCCCCTGGCGATGCCCGTCACTTCCGCCTTGGTCATCATAATGCCCAAGCGATCCTGCGCGGCCTTGTAATAGCGCTCGTAAACGCCCTGCACCACCATGTGGTCATACAGGATATAGGCTTGCGCGCCTTCGGCGTTGTCGCAGACATAATTGGCCTGCTTGAGCGCCACCAAACTGGACACCGCATTGGAATAGCCGAGATGTTTGATGTTTTCCAGGTCCGCCTTGACAAAGGGCGCGGGCGCGTCACCTTCGGCGGCAGCCTTGGGGGCTGCTTCGGCGGCGGCTTCAGTGGCGGCCGCTTCGGCGGCGGCGGCCTTGGCCTTGGCGTCGTTCACGGCAAGGGAGGTATCGAGCACAAAGGCTACGCGGCGGGCGTTCAGTTCGCCCTTTCTGGCGATCTGCTCAAATTCCGCGGCAGTGACAACGCCCGGCAGCGCGCCATACCCCATGGGCGCCAGAAATTCGCCGCTCATGGGTTTCCAGCCGGTGGCCAGCACCACGGCGCCCACCTGGAGTGTGACGTCGCCTTTGTCGGTATGCAGCGTGGCGGTGAATTCGCCGGGCTGCCCTTCCAGGCGCGCCACGGAAGCGCTCGTGTACAGGGTAATGTTTTTGTCGGCCTGCACCTTAACCAGCTTGCTTTCCAGCCCCACTTCCTGCGGAGCGTCGTACGGGAAGCCGAGCGGCGTGCTTTTGAACATCTGCGCGGCGTGGCCGCCGAGGGTCTTTTCCTTTTCCACCAGCGCCACTTCATAGCCGTAGGCGGAAACATTAAGTGCCGCGCAAATGCCGGTCCAGCCGCCGCCGATGACCAGCACACGTCTGACGGCTTCGCCGCTTTCAAGCTGCGCGGGCTCGATGGGATTGGTTTTCTGCAGTTTGA
>Ga0123353_10010583_pt1 | contig 12875 bp, 9 predicted proteins | sample TergutLab28metaG_3_FD_92763 | JGI IMG/M metagenome (GOLD analysis project Ga0123353, IMG submission 92763) | Labiotermes labralis P3 segment gut microbial communities from Petit-Saut dam, French Guiana - Lab288 P3 | ecosystem: Host-associated > Arthropoda: Insects > Digestive system > Gut ...
AAACGTTCCATTTCATCCGCGGCATGAGGAGAGAAATCCCAAAAGAGCTCGTTGTATAAATTCACAGCCGCGCTTAAGGAAGCCGGTTTCCCCTTTATTTCCCGGGAGAGCCTGCCTGAGTGTTTGATTTCTCCCCGGATGGTTTTTATGCTCCAGGGGCAGGAACTTTTCCCCTGAAGCGGCGAAGCGAGAGTCAGGGCGGAAAATAATTTCTTTCCGGCTTCCAAAACCAGGGCGGTTCTGTCCAGACAGCGAAATTCCAGGGGGACTTCCCTCAGCTCGCTTCGGCTTATCCAAAGCGAAATCGCCAGGGTTAATGGTCCTGAGCCGAGATCATTTATGACGTCATTTGGCTTTAGCTCAAGCGGAAGGGAAGAAAGAAGTCTTGAAAGGCGGTAGATGTTCCATGGCAAAAAGTAGCGCAGGTACGCTGAAAGCAGGGCGGGCTTTCCCAAATAGGAAGCGCCGCGATCCTCCCTGCCTGATGTAAGGAGCCGTGAAAGCTCCGCCACATCCCGTCCGAGCCCCGCGCGGAAACGTCCCGGCATGGGAAAGACCTCGTCAATAAGGGACGGAAGGCGGTTGAGGGTTTTGCGGGTTTTTTCCGGAAGCTGCGGGAAAAGGCAGGTCAAGGATTTTTATCCTCAGTTTCTTCTTCTTCGGTTTCCCCGTCTCTTTCCTCAACCTTTTCCTGGACTATGGAGAGGAGAACCAGGAGTTCCGAACGAAGGGCAGAAATGCGGCTCCTTAAATCCTGGTGCTCTCCCGAGACTTCCCTGTAGAGCTGGGCTCTGGCCCCTTCGAGGGTGAAGCGGCGGTTGTAAAGCAGGTGTTTGAGCCGCAGCAGTATCTGTAAATCCCTGTCCCGGTACATGCGCCTCCCGTACATGTCCTTGACCGGCTGGATCAATGGCACTTCCCTTTCCCAATAGCGTATAACGTGTATTTTTACCTTGAGCAGCCGTACAATGTCGCCAATGCTGTGGGAAGCCATATCATTTCCTCTTTTTCCGGGCAGGCGGCGTAAATCCGGGCCGCTCTTTGGCCGATGAAGCCCTGAGCTCAATGGATAGGGGAATAAGCGAGAAGCCCAGATCCCTGCGGATGCGGTTACGGAGATAGGCGATATAAGCCTCGCTTACCGAATGGCTGCGGGAAGCAAAAACCACAAAACTTACCGGGTTGCTGCTTTTCTGTATCGCATAACGGATTTTAAAGCGCGTCTGCGGTCCTGAGGGCGGGGGAGTTTCGGTAAGCCATTTTTCCAGCGCCTTGTTTAAAACGGAAGTTTCAATCTGCCGGTTGAGCTGTTCGTAAATCCTTAGGCTTGTATTAAGAAGTTTGTCAATTCCGTCGCCTTCGAGGGCGCTGAGCGCCAAAATGGGAGCATATTCCATCTGGCCAAAGAGAAAGTGAATCCTGTCGCATATAGCTTCAAAAGCGTTTTTAACTTTGGGCATGGTATCCCATTTGTTGAGAACGAGAATCAATCCCCGGCCCTTGTCATGGGCGAGAGCCGCGATTTTTTTGTCCTGATCCGTAAGGCCTTCCTGGGCATCTATGATTAAAAAGACGATGTCCGCTTCGTCGATGGTTTTAATTGCCCGGTTCACGGAATAGTATTCGATGTTTTCGCTTACCTTGGCTTTTCGCCTGATACCGGCTGTATCCAGAACCTGGAAGCTCCTGTTTTTCCAGGTAAATGATCCTTCCACAACATCCCTTGTGGTGCCCGGGATCTCGCTGACAATCGAAGCTGTCGATGAAGTTAGCAGGTTGGAGAGTGTTGATTTTCCCGTGTTGGGCTTTCCAAGCAGGGCAATGCGGATTGAAGTTTTTTGAATGCCAGTTTCTGTACCGTCAGTTTCTGCACTGTCAGTTTCTCCAGCGGCATCCCAGGCGGATAGGGAATCAAGGCGGCTTACAATGGCTTCTTCGAGACTTCCGATGTTGTCCCCGTGCTCGGCTGAAATCATATAAACTTTTTCGAAACCAAAGGAAAGGAGATTCCAGGCCTCGGCTTCCCGCCTTCCCCCTTCCGTTTTATTGACAACCGCAAGCAGCTTATTCTGATATGGCCTTAGGAGATTGATGAATTCTTCGTCTTCGAGGGTTAGTTCCCCGGCTTCAAAAATAAGGATGATTAGATCGGCGTTTTTTAAAACTAAAAGCGTGCGTTCTACCACTACCCCTTCAAGTTCGCCTTCGGGGGAATCCCGGTCCCTGTCCAGCTTAAAGCCACCTGTGTCAACAAGTTTAAGCGGCCTGCCCAGGATTGCCGTGTCTACGGCAACGGGGTCCCGGGTTACGCCGGGTGTAGGATCGGTAATCGCCCGCCTTGAGTGCAGCAGCCGGTTAAAGAGGGTAGACTTTCCGACATTGGGGCGGCCCGCCAGGGCTACGACAGGTGTCTTCATCAGCCTTTGGGGAACCTTTCGCCCATCCATGCTTTAAGAAGGGCGTTATTCGCCATGAAGGAAACGCCGCTCAGGATTTCATCCGCGAGCTCCCGGCAGTCGCTGATGGTAACTTCGCGGATGATTCGCTTGACCCGCGGTATGGATGAGGCAGCCATGCTCAGTTCATCCAGGCCAAGGCCCAGAAGCAATGCCGTCATGGCTGGATTGCCCGCCATTTCTCCGCAGATGGCGGCTTTAATGCCACGAGCGTGGGCCGCTTCAATGATGGTTTTTAAAAAGCGGAGTATTGCCGGGTGGGTTGGCTGCGCAAGGTAACTTACTTTTTCGTTTCCCCTGTCCACAGCGAGAGAGTATTGAACAAGATCATTCGTGCCTATGGAGAAGAAGCCGGATCGTTTGGCCAGGATGTCCGCGGTCATTGCCGCGGAGGGCACTTCTATCATAGCGCCTACTTCGATGTCTTCCCTGAACGCCTGCCCTTTTTTACGGCACTCGTCTTTGGCTTCCTCCAAAAAAGTCAGGGCCTCGTTTAGTTCCTCAAGTCCGGAAATCATCGGGAACATGATTTTTACGTTTCCGCTGACACTTGAACGGAGTATGGCCCGCAGTTGGGTCCTGAAAAAATCCGGCATGGAAAGCGAGAAGCGTATTGCCCGCCAGCCGAGGAGCGGGTTTTTTTCCTGCGTGGCAAAAAAATCAGGCAGGATCTTGTCGCCTCCCATATCGACTGTACGTATGGTAACAGGGAGTTCGCCCATTGTTTTAAGGAGCTTCGAGTATGCGTTAAACTGCAGCTCTTCTCCGGCGGCCTGGCCGGGATTTAGAAAAAGGAATTCCGAACGGTAAAGGCCTATGCCCTCGACGCCAAACTGATGCAGTTGTTCCGCTTCTTCCGGAATCTCGATATTGGCCTTGAGAATAACCCGGCAGCCGTCTTTGGTTTCCGAGTTCAGGTTCCGGATCCGCGCGAACCCGTCCACCATTTTATTGTGTCTTGCCCCTGCCTTTTCCCATCTGTCCAATTCCTTTTGTTCGGGATTAACAAAGACTTCCCCGGTTCCGGCGTTCAGGATCAGAATGTCGCCGCTTGAAATGTCGGCCGTTGCGGATGACATGCCAAGCACAGCCGGAATGTTAAAGGCCCTGGCAAGGATAGCTGTGTGGGAAGTACCGCCGCCCATATCCATTACTATTCCCTTGATGTGCTCGCGGTTCATTGTCAGCACTTCCGAGGGGAGCAGATCGTGGGTCACCAGAATTACATCTTCGTTAATATCAGCAAGGGAAACTTTTTTAAGCGATAAAAGGTGATGCAAAACCCGCCGGGTAACATCGTTAATGTCCGCTGCCCTTTCCCTGAAAAGAGGATCCGGAGAAGAAAGCATTCTTTGAATCATTGTCCGGGAAGTATCATTGACCACCCACTCGATATTCTCCTTGGTTTCATTGATTCTGGCGGTAATTTGGTCCTGGAAATCTACATCCTCAAGCATCATTAGCTGGGCGTTAAAAATGTCGGCATGATCCTTGCCTGTCTCCCGGAGCGCCCGCTCATGAAGGGCCCGCACTTCGTCTGCCGCTTCTTCGATAGCTACTTTTAGCCGCTTTAGCTCCGAATCGATCCTTGATTTCTGGATGCTGTAACGGGAAATTTCGGGAAGATCCATACCCAGATGCAGGAACGCTTTTCCTATAGCTATCCCCGATGATACAGGGTGACCTTTTAGCCTTTTCATCGTATTGAAGGATACTCCAAAGGGAGTTAGACTGTCAAATCAGGATGATAAGCGATTCAATAGACATTCCTGATCGCGCCCCGGACTGTTTTAAGTGCAGGCATTTTTTGATAACCTGGGAAACTTCATTCCCCAGGGCCTGTACGCTTTTCGGGGTAAAATGCCGGAATCTGCCTTCAATGGAAATATTCTTGTCGACAGGGCAGCACTGCTTTGCCTTTGCGCCCAAAAATTTGGAAGAAAGCCCATGAACGAATGCAGGATCCTTCTTGTCCAGCCTCCCTTTGTACAGCTCAATGGCCCCTATCCATCGCCTTACTATCTAAAGAGTTTTCTTGAAGCAAGTGGGCGGAAAGTAACGGTTTTGGATCATTCCATTGGCCTTTTTGAAAGGATCTTTTCGCGAAACGGCCTTGAGCAAATTTTTAATGATGCTGAGCATTGTAACAATGCTGAGCATTATAAAAATGCCTCATATACAATAGAACGATTCTTGTCCGAGAAAGAGCTCTGGCTTTCATTGATTGAAAGGCTTGTTGCTTTTTTAAGAGGTAAGGATCCGGAATGGGGCCACTTTCTTGCCCTGGCAAACGGCTGCGTTCCTGGCGGGCCGCGTGTAGATGCGTACCTGGAAGAAAGAGGCGGAGATGTTTCACCCGATGAATCAGAGACCTTCGCGACCATGCTTTTGGCGGATTTGGCGGATTTTATCACCGCAACAGTCGACAGGAGTTTCAGCCTTGTCCGCTACACGCCCCTGATGGAAGCTTCTTTAAACTCGGGGTTTCGGGATTTCGCCGCGGTAAAGAAAAACCTTGGAGAGGATGCCGGATACATCATGAAACACTTTTACCGGCCCATGCTTGAAGAGGAATGGAAGAAGCTGGAAAAGGCCGGTGAAAATGAGCGCGGCGAAAAAGTCAGCCCGCTTTTGCTTGGACTAACGATTCCTTTTCCCGGCTGCCTTGTTCCGGCTCTGGTTTGCGCGGAATCAGCCAAAAAATATTTTGGCTCTGCCGTGCGTACTGTCGCAGGGGGCGGATATGTAAATACGGAGCTTCGTTTCTTAAAGGCCGGGGAATTTTTTGATTATTTCGATTTCATTTCTTTTGATCGCGGTTATGGATCCCTTGTATCCATTCTGGAACATAAGGTTATGGATCCGGAAGGCAATGCAGCTCTGGATGATGAAGCCGCAAAGGCAGTTTTCCCGGACTATGGCGGCGTGGATTTTAACCGTTATATTTACCCTGTTGACGATACCAATCCCATGCACAGGCTCTGGTCGGACGGGCACTGGCTCAAGGCTTATCTGGCCTACGGCTGCTATTGGCATTCCTGCGCGTTTTGCGATGTTACCCTGGACTACATCAGGAACTATATCCCCGTAGATCCCGCCGCGCTTTTTGCGCACCTGAAAGATCAGGCAGAAAAAACCGGCGTTCGGGGAATTCACTTTTGTGATGAAGCCGCTCCTCCTTTGTCTCTTTTGGAATTCGCTCTTCTAAACCGGGATGCCGGTCTTCCGCTTAACTTCTGGGGCAACATCCGTTTTGAGAAAGACTTCACTCCCGATGCCGCCGCAATTCTTGCTTCGGGAGGACTCCTGGGAGTTTCGGCCGGCCTTGAAGTTGTCACCGAAAAAGGCCTGCAAAGAACAGGCAAGGGTATTGATCTTGAATGTGCCGTAAGCGTCTGCGCCGCATTTAAAGAGGCGGGAATACTGACCCATGCCTATCTCATCTACGGTTACTGGGACGAAGATGAACAGGAGATAATTGATTCAGCGGAAATTTTGCGGCAGTTTTTTGCCGAGGGGCTTCTGGACTCGGCCTTCTGGCACAAGTTTATCCTAACCCGCCATTCCAGGATCTACGCCGAAAAGCAGCGTGGTCTTCATCCGCGTTTGATAGTAAAAGGAGACATCGGCGGAGCTATGGACAGCGGGATTTTCGCGTTAAACGATCTTTCATTTGAAGGCGAAGAAAAATTTGACAAATATGGCGAAGGCCTGGATCTTTTGCTCAAGGCATGGATGGCGGGGGATACGGAAACACCTGTGGAAGAAGCATTTTCCTTCAAGGTAAAAGCTCCGTCCGTTTCGCCAGAGCTTGTAGCCAAGTTAATTGATAAATACGCCTCGGCCCGCGACGGGGGAAAAGAAGCCGGAAAGCGCCTTGTGTTTTTGGGTTCAATTCCGGTGCCGCGGCAGAAAGGGAAAAACAGTTTTCTTTACTGGCGCTGGCGGCTTTCGGATTTTGAGCTTAAGATGGACGGAAAAGAGGAAGCCGAAAAACTTGCCGCTTTGCTTATAACGGCGTCGCGGGGCTTTGATGCGGCGGAATTTTATATATCTCTTGAAGAAATTTCCGGAAAAGATAATGCGCTAAAAATCCGGAAATACTTATGGGGAAGCGGACTCGCGGTATGTCCTGCGCATGTTTTATAGGATAAGAACAAATAAGGGGGCTTACCATGAAAACAATTTATCTCGCCGGAGGCTGCTTTTGGGGAGCGGAAAAATACTTATCCCTTATTGAGGGAGTTAAATCCACCTCGGTAGGTTATGCGAACGGGAATACGGAAAACCCGTCTTATGAAGAAGTCTGCCGCAACAATACAGGCCATGCGGAAACAGTCAAGGTCGAATACAATCCGGAAAAGTTAAAGCTCAGATGCCTCCTTGACTTGTTTTACGATGTTATTGATCCGACATCATTAAACCGCCAGGGAGCCGACATGGGAACACAATACCGCACCGGAATTTATTACACAGATGATGAAGATAAAGATGTCATCAATAGTTCAATATCCCTCTTGCAAAAACGCTGCGACGAATCAGTAATGATCGAAGTTATGCCTCTTAAGAATTTTTACTCAGCCGAAGAGTATCATCAGAAATATCTCGACAAAAACCCCGGCGGATACTGTCATATCGGGGCGTCAAAATTTGATAAGCTTCGCCGTACATAATTTATACTGGAGGGAAATACCTGCCCAGAATCTCCATAATCATTTTAATGTCGATGGGCTTCGCCACATGGCCGTCCATTCCTGCTTCCATGGCCTTTTCGATATCTTCCCGGTAGGCGTTTGCTGTCATGGCGTAAATTGGCACGCCAAAATCCTCGAGCTTCCGTTCCTTTTCTATCTCCCTTATTTTGCGGGACGTTTCAAAGCCGTTTAGTTTTGGCATTTGTATATCCATAAAAATAAAATCGTAATAAGCCGGATCTGCGGCGTAAAATTTGTCAACCGCATCCTGGCCATCTACGGCTGCTTCAATTATTGCGTGAGTATCGGAAAGCAGTTCCGTAATTATTATGCGGTTTATATCTATGTCTTCAACAATAAGAATCCGCTTGTCATGCAGATCCGGAATATAGCCTTCCGCTCTGGTTTCTTTTTCCAGGAGCCTGGTTACCTCAAATCCAAGGGTAAAGGAAAATACCGTCCCTTCTCCTTCTTTGCTTTTTACGTTAATTTGTCCGCCCATTTGGGTCACAAGATCCTGACTGATGAACAGCCCCAGGCCGGTACCGCCGTAATGGGCCGCGATTTGGGAATTAGCCTGTTCGAAGGGAGTAAAGAGTTTTTTAATGTGCTCCTCACTTATGCCAATGCCCGTATCGGCGATGCTGAAAGTCAGGAATATTTCCTTGCCTTCGCTCGGCCCTTTTTCGCAGCGCAGCTCTATTTGGCCTTTTTCGGGGGTGAATTTTACCGCGTTTCCCAAAAGGTTTATCAGAACCTGCTTTAACCTTAGTTTATCCCCGATTACCGCTATGTCAGGAACGCCGTCATAGGCCGGAATAAAATGTATGTGTTTTTCCATACATCGCGTTTTGATGATTTCGGATACTTCCGTCAGGGCAGGCAATATGTTAAATGCCTCGTGGATGAGGACGAATTTTCCGGATTCTATTTTGCTCATGTCAAGAATATCGTTGAGAAGCCCGAGGAGGTGATTCGAAGCTGTATAAATTTTTTCAAGGGAAGATTTTGTTTTCTCTGACGCGGCATATTTTAAGGAAACCAGTGTCATGCCGATGATGGCGTTTAACGGTGTCCGGATTTCATGGCTCATGTGGGCCAGAAATTCCCCTTTTGCCTGGGAAGCAATATGGGCTGCCGTCGTCTGGGCGCGGAGATCCTTGGTGCGCTGATAAATGATCCTTTCAAGCCTGCGGCCTTCGTTTCGATTGCGCAGCAACAGCACAACGAGCAGGATCAGTATCATCGCGAAGAGCGCAAGAGCTCCGACAAGCCAGGGGACCTGAGCCCTGGCCATTTTCCCCCGGTAATCAAAAATCCGGCGGGTCCAGTTGTAGGTTATGCTTTTAGTGTCTACAAGGTTTTGCGCCTTGCTGACAATGGAAGCAAGGGTCCCTTCATTGATATTGAAACCAAAGTAAGATTCACAGGGACGGTTGAAAATGAGGTTTGCTTTAAAACCCGGTATTTCCAGGTAATTGGTAATCAATAGAATGGTGTTATGGTTTGTCATGAAAAGATCAATGGTACCCTTTTGCATGGCTTCTACAACTTGCGAATTATTCTCAAATTCGTAGATCGCCGCATGCTGAGGGAACCATTCCCTGAATAAATTACCGTGAGCGGAGTTGTAGAGAAAGCCGACTCTGCTATAAAGGACTTCATTAATTCTGATATTTGGATATTCGTTTTTGGAGAGGAGCGCGAAACGATCTTCTGAATAGGGCCTATCGGGCCAGCAAAAACGGTTGATTCTCTCTTCATAGCGGACAAGCTCCGTGATCATGGAAACCTTGCCGGATTCGAGCATGTTCAGCAATGTAGGCCAACCGTCGGTATTTTTGTTTTGCGGAACAAAACGAAGGCCTGCCAGGTTTTCAATTTCCTTGAGCACATCGATGGCTATGCCCTGCCATTCGTTTTCCTGTCTGTTCCAAAAACTCGAGGGGTAATTGTCAATTTCGGCGGCAATGGGGATTTCGCCTCCTCTGGCCAAAAGCGCCGCGAGATAGACCTTTTCCTCTTCGGTGAGCTGGGTAATGAGTTTTCGTTTCAAATATTCATTGTAACCAAGTGAGTAGAAAACGGAGAGTTCTTTCGCACCGCCGGAAATGAGGTATTTATCCACAACTGATATGATCGGGGCCAGAGCAGGATTCATGGAGCTTAAGGAAACCTCGCTGTAGATGAGCGGGTAAAATTCCTCGGTAATCACATCCCCGTAAATATCAAAGGCCGCTTCAGCCGGGCCTTCTTCAAAAAACAAGTCGACTTCCGCGGATTTAAGAAGCTGGTACGCCTGTTCATAGTCGTCTACAAAAAAAATATTGTGGGACTCTCCGATAAATGGCTTTACATCGTGAGGAGTTGTCGTACCATCCAGAAAACAATAATTTAAGGGCCGCCTTTGGACAATCCGCTCAAGCGGCTCGCTGTTAAAAATGCGCATAAACTTGATAGACCGTTCGGCGATGGCGCCGCTCATAAAATAATCTTTTTGCCGCTCCGGAGTTGCTGTGAGTTCTCCGGTAAAATCAATGGTCTTGTTTTTAAGACCTTCTATAAGTTCCGCCCATTCGAAAAATTCCATGTTAAACGGAATTCCAAAGAGCTCCTCTAATCTTTGTGCAAATAACCTGGAAAAGCCTCCGTGGACGCCGTTCTCGCCTATGAACGCCTCTGTCGAAAGCAATACTCCGAAAGTAAATGATGCTCCGCCGTCTTTTAAGGCTTCAACCGCAAGAATTTCTTCATCTGTAACGCCGGGGATTTCCCGGAAGCTGGAATAAGCGGGAGAATATGAAAACTGGGCAGCCGGCTTTTCGCATCCTGAAAACAGAAGAAAAACCATTACCGGCAAAAGGGCAAATTTCTTCATCATACTCCATTATATCAAATATAGTAAATTTCGCTACCAATAAGAAAATGAAGGTCACCTTTTTGCAATTATCTCGTAGATCCTGTCTAAATCGTCCATGGAGTAATAATCTATCACGACGTTTCCCCGGGAGAGGTTTCCGTTTATTTTTACCTTGGTGCCGAGGCATGTGATAAACTTGTCCTGCATGGCGTCAAGTTCCGGCGCGCGGCTTTTGAGGGAGCTTTTGTTTGTTTTTTTTGATTTACTCCCAAGAGTCGCGGCCTGTTTTTCCGCTTCCCTGACCGATAAGCCTTTTTTTAAGATTTCCCGGAAAAGGGTTTCCTGCGCTCTGGCCGGCGAAACCGAAAGGATGGCGCGGGCGTGGCCCGGTGTCAGTTCGGCCTTGCGGATGCTTTCAAGCATTTCTTTGGGGAGCTTGAGCAGTCTTAACGAATTGGCAACGGTGCTGCGGTTTTTCCCGACCTTGACGGCTACTTCATCCTGGGAAAGATCTTCCAGTTCCATTAGCTGCCTGTAGGCCGAGGCTTCCTCCACGGGATTGAGATTCGCCCTTTGGATGTTCTCGATTAGGGAGACCACCATGCGCTTTTCGTCGGAATACCTGCGAAGTATCACCGGAACTTCCGAAAGGCCTGCCAGCCTTGCCGCCCTTGCCCTGCGTTCTCCCGCGATTATTGTATAGGTTCCGTCTTCATCGTACTCCGCGATGATGGGCTGAATGATCCCTTGCTGTTTGATCGAATCCGAAAGTTCCGCAAGTTCTTCATCATCAAAATCTTTGCGGGGCTGATTGGGATTTGATTTGAGTTTATCCAGGGGGATTAACAAATCCCCGGGAATGGGTTTTTCCCCTTTCGCCGTTCCGGAGGCAGCTTCCACGAGTGAAGGGATCTTTGTTTTTTCTTTCGGGGCTTCGTCAGACGGAAGCAGGGCGGAAAGGCCCTTTCCAAGACCTCGCTTAATTGCCACGGCTCAGTACCTCCTCTGCAAGGCTTTTATAGGCTTTCGCGCCGCTGCAAAGCGGATCGTAAATGGAAATGGGAAGGCCGTGGGATGGCGACTCCGAAAGCCGGATATTCCGGGGAATGATGGTAGAGAAAACCTTGGTTGTAAAGTAGGCGCTTACTTCCTTTACCACCTGCTGGGCAAGCCTGGTCCGGGGATCGTACATGGTAAAAAATATTCCGCCTATGTCCAAATCCGGATTCAGATTTTTCTGTATCATGTTAATGGTTTTTAAAAGATGGGTTAGCCCTTCCATGGCAAAATATTCGCACTGCATCGGGATTAAAACCGCGTCTCCGGCGCTGATTCCGTTAAGGGTCAGCACTCCAAGGGAGGGGGGGCAGTCTATCAGGATGAAGTCATATTTTTTTCTGGCCGGTTCCAGGGCATTTTTAAGATAGAAATCCCTTTCTTCCTGCTCAATTAGTTCTACCGACGCGCCTGAAAGATCTATACTGGAGGGAATAACCGAAAGTCCCTCAACCTGGGTGGGCCGGATCGCCGCTTCCAGGGGTACGAGGCCGGAAATAAGTTCGTAAACGCCGGGTTTTGAGTCTTTTTCAGCGATTCCGACACCGCTTGACAGGTTAGCCTGGGAATCAAAGTCTACCAGAAGTACCGATTTCCCTGCTTCCGCAAGGTATGCGCCTATATTGATAGCGGAGGTGGTTTTGCCTACCCCGCCTTTCTGGTTTACAAAAACATAGCTTTTACCCATTTTTTGTATTGTATATGATATTGCCATTCAATGCTATTGAACAGTGGGACTCTTACGGATTATTCTTAGGGTATGACGCCGGTACGCATTCTTGCCCTTGATATGGACGATACGCTTTTGCGCTCGGATCTTTCTATTTCATACCGCACAAGAAACGCCATTAAACAGACCGAAAAAACAGGGGTTGTGGTGGTGCTCGCTTCCGGGCGGATTCCCGAGGCAATGGAGCAGTGCTCGCGTCTTTTGGGCCTCGATAAGAGAAAAGGCTACCTGGTAAGCAACAACGGCGCTTTAATCCAGGAAAGCCACACGGGCAATACTATCTATGAAGCGAGAATGGATGAGGAGACGGCCCTGGCTGTCTGCGACCTGGCCATTGCCGAAGGTTTCCCGGTGCAGATGTACGATGGCGATATCATGTTCATATCAAAGCAAAACGAATACACCGGCAAAGATCTTAGAGCTACCGGAATTCGCCAGGTGGTAGTGGAAAATTTTCGGGCCATGGTGAATGACGGCTGCTATAAACTTATGATCCCAGGAGATCCCTCTCTTTTGGAGAACATGGAAAAACTCATCCGCATCTACCTGGGCAAAAAAATAACGATTTTCACCAGCCGGCCCTATATCCTTGAGCTGGTACCCAAAGATACCGACAAGGGAACAGCCCTGGCAAAGATAGCGGGAATCCTGCGGGTAAACGCAAATGATGTCATGGCCATCGGCGATTCAATGAGCGATGAAGCCATGATTCGCTGGGCCGGTCTCAGCGTTGCCATGGCAAATGCGGATGACAGGATAAAAGAAATTGCCACCATTGTAACGGATCACACTAACGATGATGATGGTGTGGTAGATGTAATAGAAAAATATATATTAAATAAAAACTCGCCATAGTAAACTGGTGATATCTTTCAAAACAAATGTATTGTCAGTGGTTTATTTCCCTTAAAAAAGCATCCAGAGCTTCTTTTGTTTGAAAACTGCCCTGAAAAAACGAGGGGCTGCCTCCGCCCCTGCCGCCCTGGGCCTCGAAAGCGCTTTTGATGAAAGCGCGAATATCAAAACCCTTGACACTGCAAGCCGCGATAAACTTGTGATCCTGCTGTGAGGCCAGAATA